>Ga0255771_1000153_pt1 | contig 73099 bp, 105 predicted proteins | sample 011ome_19_FD_179969 | JGI IMG/M metagenome (GOLD analysis project Ga0255771, IMG submission 179969) | Coastal salt marsh microbial communities from the Groves Creek Marsh, Skidaway Island, Georgia - 011510BT metaG (version 2) | ecosystem: Environmental > Aquatic > Marine > Intertidal zone >...
CGCTTACGAAACCATCCGCGCCGAATCAAGACATCCCTATTGCGTTCGTTATCTCAAACAATGGATCAAACGGTGTTATTGCGGTACGCGCTTCTCGCCTCGGTTATCACATGGACGAAGTTCACGACGTTGAGATTACCTCCATCGCGGACAAGGATCTACTCGTATACAACAACGCAAACTCTCGTTGGGAGAACGGTAAGACGATTGGTGATCTTACGCTGACCGGTGAACTTAACGGTCCAGCAACTTTCTATATCGATCCAGCACCTCACGACCCAGACACCGACGGAGACACCAACGGCCTCGTCGTGATTCGTGGCGACCTACAGGTTGATGGAACAACGACAACTATTAACTCAACGACTGTTAATATTGATGACAAAAACATTATTCTTGCGGATGGGGCATCAACTAATACTGAGGCTTCCGGTGGTGGTATCACTATTGCTGGATCGAGTGCTCAGTTAACTTATGACGGTGTCCAAGATCGTTGGAACATGAACAAGGGTCTTGAGCTGCTTAGCGTTCCATTGGTGGTTGGCACTGGTTCCACCGACGTAGGAAGAATAGAAAACGACGCTGGCGTGTTCAGCATGACTGCATACACTGGTAGACAAATTGCGTTTGGCAATGATACTAACGGCGAGCATGTTCGTATTGATGCAGACGGCCAAGTTGGTATTGGCACAGACGATCCATCGTTGAGACTTGATGTCGCAACTTCTTCTGGTGCAGCAGGTAGTTTTAATAGACACCTAATGTTGTCTAGAGGAACGTCAGTTGGTGCTGCAATCGGTACTTACCGTGCGGCGACCAGTAACGACGTTGACAGGATGAGCCTAGGTATAGGATCTGCAGCAACCTTAATTGTGTCCGACCTTGGTCGTGTTGGTATTAACCAAGCATCTCCCAACCAACAGCTTGAAGTTAATGGCCAAATCACTTCTGTTGGATTTGGTCTACCAAACAGCGGCTCAGCTGGTTGGTATAAACTAGGAACCTTAACCGATTTTGTACAAGGCGGACGAAGTGTAAAATTTAGATTCGTTATGCACTCTGGATATAATGCGTCAGACACCCAGGATTATGACGTAGAGTTGTATATGAAAACGTCTAATGGCGGTTCAACGAATGCTGCTGGCGGCCTTTATAACAGTTGGACGATTTCCAGAGGATACTCTGGTGCGCAAGCTGAGTTCAAATGGAAGGACATTGGTGGGGACGATTATGAACTCTACATGATGGTCCCGGCTTTTGCCTTAGGATCATACTATACGATTGAAAAGAGTCATGGGCGTTGGGTGGTTGCTGCAACAACTGCTACGGATCCTGGTGCGGATAGCGCAACAGTGCTAGAGCCAACGGCAAGAGGTCAGAATCTATTAAGAGCTTATCGTGGCCACGGATTTGGCCAAACACAGCCTTACGTTGATCAAGATGGTATTCAGATTAATGGCGATAGCTCAGACTATAGCACATGGACCGCTCGTATCGTAGGTAGAAACAACTCTAAGAACGGCGTTCATATTGAGGTTGGGGCTAACTCTAATCAGAGACCACTTCGTATTAGGAATCATGATTCAACACAGGAGCTGTTTACCGTTAGGGCTGATGGTACTGTTGGCGTTGGTACCGACACTCCTAGCAATCCGCTTCAAGTTCTTAACTCGGGTACAACAGCAACTGTAAAAATCGAAAACTCTAGTGGGCAATCAACAGAAGGTGCATGTCTAATCCTAGATGCGAGTGGCCGTGGCACTGGTGTAGTCGATATCGATATCTTTAAGATTGAAAACTTCAACGGTGATTTATTTGGTATTAATAACGCTGGTGACTTAATTCCATATACATCCACTCAAGATCTAGGATCTACAGCAAATCCTTGGCAGAACATCTATACGCAAGACTTGAACTTAAGCAACGAAAAGAGAGACGAGGGTAACTCTGTGGACGGCACGAAGGGCAACTGGACCATTCAGGAGGGTGACGAACACTTGTACATCATAAATAATAAGAGCGGTAAAAAGTATCGCTTTGCCCTGGAGGAGATTGAGTAATGACTATTCACAAAGCTGGTATTGAAAGAATTGGGCGTCCAGCGTTTCAAATGGACTTTGTTAACTCAAAACAATTCCCTGGTTGGCATAATCCTTTCATTAGATCTTCTGTTGGAACATATCTAAATGCTGCTGGTTATATCGATACAGCAAGAAACAATGAGCCTAGATTTGATCATCATCCAGAAACTGGAACTCCTAGAGGCCTTTTGCTTGAAAACTCTCAAACTAACTACATGACTGATTACAGGTTTCATTATGCAACAAGTAACCCATCATTTAGTTCTAGTAATCTACAACAATTAACAGCAGTAGGCGGTCATGGTGGCACATTAAGTCCTTCTGGTGATTATACTGCTACGCTTTATACTGTTGACGGAAGCAATTCTGCACACAGAGTCATTAGCGGATCAAATCCTATTAGTGGCAATGCACAATGTTTTTCGTTTTTTGTCAAACCAAATGGAACTAATCGCATTTCTCTAGACTGTGATAATATAGGAATTAATATTGGATATTTTTTAAGCGGTGATGGATCTATTCATGGTACTCCTACAAATAGTAATAGTCTTTTAACACATTACGGAATTGAAAAATATCCAAACGGATGGTATAGATGCTTTGCTTCAGTTTCAAGTGCATTAAGTAATGGTGGAAACGACTGGAGAATTTATTTAGCAAATAACGTTCATCATACGTCTTTTACAGGAAGTGGTGAATCGGTTTGGTTGTGGGGAGCACAACTTGAAAACTCTCGCATACCCAGTTCTCTTATCAAATCTACTGGTGGGTCAGTAACTAGATCACAGGACTATTTAGGTAAGGAAAGCGATGGTAATCAAACTCTGAACAGAATATATGCTACTTCAAATGGAGGTGCGGGATCATATCCGTCAATTGGTCAGCCAAGTGAGGTTGGTCAAATGGTTTATCTTCACGGAGAAATCCACTGGGATTGGAACAGCGGAACAAACTACTATTACTTTCAATGGGACGCAACGGGTGGTAATGAATATTACGGATTTCGTATTGGTGGTTCATCTGGGGTTATGACACTTCAAGTCTATAATAACGGAAGTTATAACTCTGTTACTCTAGGAGGAAGTCCTGTACAAAGGTTGAGTGGCATGCCATCAAATGCGTTTGGACATGCAATAAAAAGAGAATTTGTGTTTGCTGCAAGCTTACATCCAGATACTGGTATGAGGGCAAAGGGTCGATATATCAATCCGACAGATAACCATTATTATGAAGATGCCGCACAGTTAGAAATACTATCTGGCGCGACAAATCCTTCTTTGCCGGGTAATCAAGGATATGGCCAACTTGATTTGTTTGGACTGAGTTCTGGTCAAATACTAAGAAACGGCCATATAAAGTGCTTAAAGTTTTGGAACCATCCGTTTGGATTAAACAATGACGACGTTGATAATATACTTACGCAATTGGTGGAGGAATAGATGACTAAATTAATTGGTAAAGGTCCATCACAAGTACCTACAAACTCAGACTTAGGTACAATGGCATATGTTGATCATCTTGGTATTGGTGATATTAGAGTTCGTAGCTTAAATTATGAACCTTCTGACGCGAATAGATTTAGTTATTCACAAGCAGATACGGCTGTTATTAACATTAAGTCACACGATAATACACGTGCAGGTGGTATATACCTAGAACGCTATAACGAGCGTAAAGGTTATAGCATTTACATGACTTCTGGTGGACTAGGCGGCAATGATACGTTAAATTTTGATCGAAATAATAATGGCACTAAATCTACAACAATGGCATTAGACCGTGAGGGTGACGCTCATTTTGGTAATGATGTCACAGCCGCTGGCACATTTGTATCCACTGACGAAGCAACTGCTACCTTTTCAATTACGGATACTTTTACTGCAACAGCTAACTCCGTGACTAAATTTGCAATTGATCTTACGAGTAGATTAGGTCTTAGCACTGGCGGCACTGTGAACTACATAGTTTCTATAGGAGGATACGCATCAGCTGGAGCAAATAGTGTAACCGCAGCCTATAAAGTTGCTGGATACGCCGGACATTCTTGGGCAAATACTTTTAGTGGAAATGGGTATAACAGTTTCGGAGCAGGTGTTATAGACAACGGCTACAATACTTCTGGGTCAACGATTCACACTGGAAGGGGGCACAACTATCATCCTGCCGTAAACTTAGGAGCTTATATTTTCAATGGCCAAGTATATGCATTCAGTCCAAATCCTCAACAATTTGGATTTGCAGTATCAAACGCAAGTGCAACTTACGGTATGGGATGTATTATAACGATAACAGGAACTTACAGCTAATGAAAATAGATAGATACGGATCAGTAATGATACTAGAGCACAACGTGACTCGAGTGGTAGAAGGAGTTGAAGTGACTTTACCTAAAGCTTGGAGAGAGTTAGTACCGTGCGTGAAAATTGATGGCGTATGGCAAGATACAGACATATCTTCTGAAACTCAGGAAGTTCAAGACTTTTGCACTGCACAATGGAGTGATGCAATAAAACAAGAATATAAAGATCACACAGACGCATGCCTTGTGGTGGAATAAATAAAGGTATAACGACAGGAAAATAAAATGGCCGTACCTAACTCAAGACAGACTCTAATCGATTATTGCCTTCGCACGCTGGGCGAGCCTGTGCTTGAGGTAAACGTCGATGAGGATCAACTAAGCGATCGTATCGACGAGGCACTTCAGTTCTATCAGGAGTACCATTCCGATGCGATTTATAAGGTGTACCATAAACATCAGATCACTGCGGCGGATATCTCAAACGAGTATATCTCTATCCCTGATGCGATTACAACCGTTCAAAGAATCTTTCCACTGAACGACGAGAACAGTTCAATCAATATGTTTGATGCTCGTTATCAGATTCACTTAAACGATATCTTTGATTTGCGAAACGCTGGTGCACTATCGAATTATTATCAGACTCAGCAGTACATGAGTACCATTGATCTGTTGCTTAACGGAACCGAGCAGGTTCGGTTTAACCGTCATATGAACAGATTGTACATTGATGCTGACTGGGGAGAGGATCTTAAGGAGAACGATTACGTCATCGTTGATGCCTATCGTATCGTAGATCCTGATACACATACCGATGTATATAACGATATGTTCCTTAAGAGATATGCGGTTGCTCTGATTAAAAAGCAATGGGGCGCAAACCTAATTAAGTTTGAGGGCATGCAACTTCCAGGAGGTGTTACCCTGAACGGCAGACAACTGTATGATGATGCTGTAACCGAGATCGCAGCGGTCGAGGAACAGATGCAGCTTAAGTATGAAATGCCACCAGATTTCTTCATGGGATAACACATGGCAACGAATGTATTCTTTTCACCCAAGGTTAGAACAGAGCAGCACCTCTACGAGGATATCGTAATTGAGGCACTGCAGATGTATGGCCAGGATGTATATTATATTCCTAGGTCACAGATAACTCAGGACGTGATTCTTAATGATGATTACTCAGAGTTCAAGGATAGTTACGCCATTGAGATGTATATCGCTAACACCGAAGGATTTGAGGGTGAAGGAAACCTTATGTCTAAGTTTGGCCTTGAGATCAGGGACCAAGCAACCTTCGTTGTGGCTAAGAGAAGATTTGGTCAGCTCGTAGACATTCCCGATAACTCACTTAGGGAGGACAGACCAAGAGAAGGCGATTTGGTATATCTTCCTTTGTCTAAATCACTCTTTGAGATTAAGTTCGTTGAACACGAGAAGCCGTTCTATCAAGTAAGTCAGTTACCTACATACGAATTGCAGTGTGAGCTGTTTGAGTACGGTTCAGAAAAATTCGACACTTCAATCGAAGAACTCGATCGTTTCGAGCAGATATACGCAACACGAGAAACACTTCTTATCGACGGTGGCGTGTATGGATTCGCACCAGGAGATCGTATCGAGCAACAAATCGTTCCCTTCAAGGAATCAACGGCATCAGCTCAGTCAACACTGGTTTCTAGCTCAGTTGATACCGTAACGGTTACCGATGGAGGATTTGGCTATACGTCAGTTCCTTCTGTTGTCTTTGAGGCACCTCCAAGCGGATCTACCGCAATAGGTACCGCAGTGCTTACTGATGGTGTCGTGACAAGTATTACGATTGATGACCCCGGCAATGGCTATCTAGTTGAACCAGGTGTTACGATTTCTCCTTCACCGGCCGCCGATATTGCCGCTGTTAAGATCACCGGTGAGATCGCTACGTTTGACGAAACGCGGGAAGCCGCTGGATTGGTTACTCGTCAGGCAAGGATCCAAGTCGTTGATGTTCAGTCAAGCCTAGGAGACACTAAGACTTTCCTACCGACGGACCTATCAAATAATATTGGTAAGATCACGCACCTGACTGATGCAAACAACGATTGGTCTATCGTTACCGTGTACAAGGTTGGCAGTGACGGGTTTGATATTCCAAACGAGCCACTCTCCCAGAACGAAGACTTTGAGACCGAAGCAGATTCAATCATTGATTTCTCTGAATCTAATCCATTCGGCGATCCAAGTACGGAGTAATAGATTATGTTTTCAGGCCATTACTATCACGAACACATCAAAAGAGCGGTAGCTGTTTTTGGTACTCTGTTCAATAACATGTCCGTCGTTAAAAAGAACGGAAGTGGTAATGTTATATCGACCATCAAGGTACCTCTTGCGTATGGTCCTAGGCAAAAGTTTCTTGCAAGGATTCAGGACGAAAAACATCTAAACGATCCTAAGCTTGCGATTCGTTTACCTCGTATGTCGTTTGAGATCATATCAATGACGTATGACACAAACACAAAACTGCAAAAAGGTGTCACTAGAACACTTGCTTCTTCTGACCCGACCAAAAAGCAAACCATTCTTAACCCAGTTGGTTATCGTATGGGGCTGCAGTTAAACATTATGACAAAGAATCAGGACGAGGCATTACAACTACTCGAGCAGATTCTTCCATACTTCCAACCGGAATACACAGTAACCGTAAAGGAAGTTCAAAATAATTTTAAGTCTGATATGCCATTCGTACTTCAGTCAGTAACAATGTCTGATGACTATGAGGGTGATTTTCTTTCACGTCGTGCCATTATTTACACACTTGAGTTTGAGACTCGTGTAAGGTTCTATGGGCCGTTAAGTGATAAGGGAATCATTCGTAGAGTCGATGCAACGTTCGCTGATACTGAAATGACTGTTAATGATGAACCATACCAAACACAAAAGATTTATATCTCACCTAGTACCGCTCAAGAAACGGATGACTATGATATTGAGGTTGAACTGATTAATCCAATTCCTGACGAAGCTGTGATATCATTCACGACAAGCTCAGGAACATTTACCGTTGGCGAAAGCGTCACTGGTAGTACATCAGGAACAGTTGGCCGTATAAGTGCAGTGACAGGATCGACCATTACGGTTGATTCTCCAGATGGAAGATTTACCGATACCGAAACAGTTACAGGGGTAACCTCTGCGGCCACACTAACGGTTGATTCTTCCTCGGATTCTTGGGTGTTGTATGACGGATAATCCTACCAAAGAAATTGATGACGATTACGAATACGCTCGTGCTAAGTATTACAACCTAGCAGAAAAGGGTGATGAGGCAATCGATCTAATGATGGAACTTGCTCGTGAGAGTGAGCACCCTCGTGCATTCGAGGTTTTATCAAACATGATGAAACAGAACGCAGAGATCACCGACAGATTGATGGATCTTCAAAAGAAGAAAAAGGAAATCAAACTAGATCCTAATAAAAGGTTGCCAAACTTAACTCAGAATAATGTTTATGTGGGATCCACTACGGATCTACAGCGTATGTTACATAATAAGAAAAAAGAAAAAGCAGTTATAGATCATGAGCCAAAGTCGAATAACGAATAACGAGTTCGGCTACCTCGGCAACCCAAACATTAAAAGGGATGGTGTCGAGCAAGAGTGGACTCAGGAAGAAATCAAAGAATACGCAAAGTGTATGAACGATCCCGTATACTTTGCGACTAAGTACTGTAAAATTATTTCTCTCGATGAGGGTTTGGTTCCTTTTAACCTATATCCGTATCAAGAAGAAATGTTTAAGCATTTTAACAAACACAGGTTTTCGATTGTTTTAGCGTGTCGTCAGTCGGGTAAATCGATATCATCGGTTACCTATCTGTTGTGGTATGCAGTTTTTAATCCAGAAAAAACTATTGCTGTATTAGCGAACAAAGGTTCAACCGCTCGTGAAATGCTAGCGCGTATTACGATTATGTTAGAGAACCTTCCGTTCTTTCTTCAACCCGGTTGTAAAATTGTAAACAAATCCAACATTGACTTTTCTAATAACTCTCGTATTATCGCTGCCGCTACATCAGGATCCTCAATTCGAGGTATGTCTGTCAACCTACTCTTCCTTGACGAATTTGCATTTGTCGAGAACGACGCAGAGTTTTACACCTCAACATATCCAGTTGTGTCAGCGGGTGCAGACACCAAGGTCATTATCACGTCAACGGCAAACGGAGTCGGAAACGTATTTCATAGAATCTGGGAAGGCGCAGTTCAAACAACCAATGACTATAGATCATTCAAGGTGGATTGGTGGGACGTCCCAGGAAGGGATGAGGAATGGAAAAGACAGACCATTGCCAATACATCTGAACTTCAGTTTAACCAAGAATTTGGAAACACATTCCACGGAACAGGAAACACCCTGATCGCTGCCGATGCGCTATTAAAACTTCAAGCGCAGAATCCAGTATACGTTCAAGACAACGTCAAGGTATACGAAAAGCCACAACGAGATCATCAGTATATGATGTTCGTTGATGTAGCGAAGGGAAGAGGGCAGGATTACTCCACCTTTACGGTGATTGATATATCGGTGCGACCTTTCAAACAGGTGGCGGTATATCGTGACAATGTTATCTCTCCATTGCTCTTTCCTGACATTATTTATAAATATGCTATGACTTTTAACGAAGCGTATGTGGTTATTGAGTCAAATGATGCAGGACAGGTCGTATGTAACGGGTTGTATTATGATCTTGAGTACGAAAACTGTTATGTAGAATCAATGGTGAAAGCAAACGCTATTGGTGTGACTATGACTCGTAAGATCAAACGAATTGGCTGTTCAAACATAAAAGACTTAGTCGAACAGTTTAAGATTGAGATCGTTGACGCGGATACCATCATTGAGATGTCTACTTTCGTTGCTAAGGGATCCTCCTACGAGGCTTCCGATAACAACCACGACGACTTAATGATGAACCTAGTGTTATTTGGTTGGTTCTCCACCAACCCGTTCTTTAACGAAATGACGGATATTAACGTTAAGGATATGATATACGCGGAACAGATTAAAATGATTGAAGAGGATATGGTACCATTCGGAGTCGTTGATGATGGCCGTGAACCTGAGTATATCTACGAAGGCGGGGATATGTGGAAGGTTGACGAAGAAGGTAGTCTATACTAGAGATATGATTATTTATAAATAAATACATGAGAAACCGTCGTATTATGAAAATCTTATCTATTAAACTCAATGAGGGGAAAAGCACATGGCATTTCTAGTAAGCCCAGGTGTTGAGGTCAAAGAAATTGATCTGACCAGCGTAGTCCCAGCTGTATCTACATCAATAGGAGCCGTTGCCGGACATTTCCGCTGGGGCCCTGTTGAAGAAGTAGTTACTGTTGGTTCTGAAAAGGAATTGGTCAACAAATTCGGAGAACCCAGCGCCACAATCTATAATGATTTCCTTAATGCTGCATCATTTTTGCAGTATGGAAACAACCTAAAAGTCTACCGTGGTGTAGGCGCAGCAGTTAACGCGGACAGCGGTACTGATTCTGGGGACGCAAACGTTCTCGTTAAGAATGAGGACCACTATGATTCGCTAACACTAACAGGTACAGGCGAGTTCATCGCTAAGTATCCTGGAGCTCTTGGAAACTCGCTAAAGGTAGTCGTAATTAAGAATACCTCTTGGGGCGTTGATTCAGATGCAGCTTCTGTCTCTTGGCAGGGCCAATTCGATATCGCACCCGATGCTGGCGAAGTACACGTTCTCGTACTTGATGAGGATGGCGACATTTCTGGTTCAGCGAATACTGTTCTTGAAAAGTTTGCTAATCTATCAGTTACGGCTGGAGCTAAAAACGATGATGGATCATCCAAGTATATCAACGACGTAATTAACCGTACCTCGAAATGGGTATGGGTTGGTTCCGATGCAGTAAGCGCAACGGGTACTGACGATGATGAGTTTACGTTGTCTGGTGGTACTGATGTTGCACCATCCAGTGTAGCTGCACTTTACTCAAGCGCATTCGGTGATTCAGAAACTTTGGATGTTAACCTTATCATTGGTGGAGCGGTAAGCTCAACTGATGCTAATACTATCATCGCAGTCGCGGCCGCAAGAAAGGATTGCGTCGCGTTCGTATCACCACCAATCGCTACTGCAGATGCAGCAGCAACAAAAACATGGGCAGACTCTATCAATTCATCGTCCTACGGTGTACTTGATTCAGGAGTCATTTATGTCTACGACAAGTACAACGATGCATATCGTTGGATCGGTAACGCAGGTAACACTGCAGGTCTTTGTGCCTATACTGATGGTGTCGCAGATGCATGGTTCTCCCCTGCTGGTTTCACACGTGGAGTAATTCGCGGTGTAACTAAGTTGAAGTTTAACCCAACACAAGCCGAAAGAGATACTTTGTACAAGGCTCGAGTGAATCCTATCGCTTCGTTCCCAGGACAAGGAATCGTTCTTTACGGTGACAAAACTGCACAAAGTAAACCTTCTGCATTCGATCGTATTAACGTTCGCAGACTGTTTATTACTATGGAGAAGGCAATCTCAACCGCTGCTAAGTTTCAGTTGTTTGAGTTTAACGATGAGTTCACAAGAGCTCAATTCAGGAATTTGGTCGAGCCGTTCCTGAGGGATATTCAAGGTCGTCGTGGTATCACGGACTTCGCTGTTGTTTGTGACGAAACAAATAACACTGGTGAGGTAATTGATTCCAACCGCTTCGTTGCAGATATCTTCGTCAAGCCTGCTCGTTCTATCAACTTTATCACGCTAAACTTTATCGCCACTCGTACTGGTGTAGAGTTCAGCGAGGTCGTTGGACAATAAGGAGAGTAAGAGATGGCAATTTTAGGAGTAGATGACTTTAAGTCAAAGCTCGTAGGTGGCGGTGCACGTTCCAACCTTTTCAAGGCCACTGTTAACTTTCCTAGTTACGCGGCTGGCAACGTCGAGCTGACATCCTTCATGTGTAAGGCTGCTCAGTTACCTGCATCAATCATTGCACCTATCACGGTACCATTCCGTGGTCGTCAGGTACAATTTGCAGGTGATCGTACGTTTGAACCTTGGAATATCACTATCATCAACGACGTAAACATGGAAGTGCGCAATGCATTTGAGCGTTGGATGAATGGTATTAACCAACATCAGAACAACACTGGTCTAACTAACCCAGCGGATTATCAAGCAGATATGATCGTTGAGCAGTTGGACAAATCAGGTGTTGTGACTAAACGTTATGATTTCCGTGGAACATTCCCGACAAACGTTTCGGCTATCGATCTATCATACGATAACGAAAACGCAATCGAGGAATTCACGGTTGAGCTTCAAGTTCAGTACTGGGAATCCGGCACTACAACTTAAGCGATAAATAGTATAGCGGGGAGGGTCTATCCTCCCCGTGTTACTACACAGAGGTGAAAGATGGCTGAACTATTTGGATTTGAAATAAAACGTAAAGGACAGGAAGAAACCGACGAAAAGAAAAAAGTTTCGTTTGTTCCACCTGAGACTGATGACGGCCTTGGTCAGGTAATCAATGCTGGAGGATACTTCGGTTCCTACCTAGACATGGATGCATCTTCAGCCAAAACCGAAAAAGAACTAATCATGAAGTATCGTGATGCATCGTTCCAACCAGAATGCGATGCTGCGATCGAAGACATCATTAACGAAGCAGTGGTATCGGACACTGACGGTGTTCCGGTTAAACTTATCCTTGATGATTTGGATCAACCAGCAAAAATCAAAAAGCTAATGCTTGAAGAGTTTGAGACTGTGGTCAATCTCTTAAACTTTAGTTGGTACGGTCATGAGATTTTTAGAAGATGGTACGTTGATTCCAAACTATACTATCACAAGATTATCGATAACGCGGATCCAAAGCGTGGGCTAATAGAAGTAAGACCTATTGACGCTACTAAGATTCGTAAGGTAAAAGAGGTCGAACACGATACCGATAAGAAGACTGGTATTAAGATCGTAAAGGATGTTAAAGAATACTACATCTATCAAAACGAACCTCTTGATAAGTCCAACCAAGGGCTAAAGATTTCTAAGGATGCGGTTACATACATTCCTTCTGGTCTGTTGGATCCATCCCGTAAGAAGGTATTAGGTTATCTTCATAAAGCACTAAAGCCAGTGAATCAGCTTCGTATGATGGAAGATTCGTTGGTTATCTACCGCCTCTCGCGCGCACCCGAGCGCAGGATCTTTTATATCGACGTAGGTAACTTACCTAAGGGTAAGGCGGAGGAATACCTTCGCAACATTATGTCAAAATACAGAAACAAGATGGTGTATGATGCTAATACCGGCGAACTCAAGGACGATCGTAAACACATGTCGATGCTCGAGGACTTCTGGCTACCGCGTAGAGAAGGTGGTCGAGGTACAGAGATCACGACCCTACCAGGAGGGGAAAACCTCGGACAGATCGAAGACATCATCTATTTTCAAAAGAAATTGTACAGAGCGCTCAACGTTCCAACTGACCGTCTAGAACAAGAATCACAGTTTGCTCTTGGAAGAGCCACAGAGATTACTCGTGATGAACTAAAATTCCAGAAGTTTATCGCCAGACTTCGTAAAAAATTCTCAGGTCTTTTCATGGACTTGTTGAAAACTCAGTTGATCCTAAAAGGAATCATTACTGAGGGTGAGTGGAAAGAAATCAGTCAAGACATAAACATTGACTTTTTGAAGGACACGCACTTTGTTGAACTGAAAGAGTCGGAACTTTTAAGGGAACGTATGTCTACCCTTAGAGAACTCGATGAATATGTTGGTAAATACTATTCTATTGAGTGGGTTCGTAAGAACATCTTAATGCAAACCGACGATGAGATCGAAATGATTGATAAGCAAATCAATGCCGAAAAGGAAGACGGTGAAGAAGGCGATATCAGTATTGATGATCTCTAGAAATTTAATTTTTTATAAATAAAATAGAATGAGGATAATAGAATGGCTGACGTAATGGATTTCGTAACACAAGTAGGCTCAGGTAATATGGCTGATGCTGAAAAATCGTTTGCGAATGTTATGCAGGATAAAATTAATTCTGCAATGAATGACCGAAAAATTGAATTGGCCAACACCATGGCTGGAGTTGAAACCGCCGTTGAGGTGGATGAGATTGAAACAGAACAAGAGGTAGAAACAGATGATGAAATTCACGGAGTTTCGGACGAGTCTGAGTGAAGCCTCTTTTAAGTTGAAGCCAGGTGAAAAGCAGGTAAAAAAGTTTAAGGTTGGCAAAGGCAAATACGACGCAGTCGTTTCTAAAAAAGGTTCAGATTTTATCGCTTATGTAGATGGCGATATGTTAGACAAATTTAAGTCCGCAAAGGAAGCAGAAAAAGCTGCTAAAGATTTTACGGATTTGATGGGGAAGTAACAAATGGCATGGGTCGCTATTACAAATAATCCCAACTGGGAATATGATAATGCACCAGCCGATCCTGGCGTTGGTAGTCCATATCGTCCGCTCTGGTTAAAACAAACTAGCGGAGTTAGGACTTTCAAAGGTCATGAGGTTTATACAAAAGTTCGGAGAGTCGGAGATTCACCAACAGCGAATCGCGGCGAACTGAGCAAAACATATTGGGATAATCAATGAAGCTGATTACAGAATACACTGAGGACCTTCAGTACAGTATCATTACCGAAGAGAAGAACGGTAAGAAACAACGTATTATTGAAGGAGTCTTTATGCAGGCCGAGCAGAAGAATCGCAACGGCCGTGTGTATCCTCGAGCAACATTAGAATCCGCAGTTGACAAATATGTCAGCGAACAAGTTTCCAAGAGTCGGGCAGTCGGTGAGTTAAATCATCCAGAAGGTCCGTCTATTAACTTGGATAAAGTATCTCATCGCATCACCGAACTAAAATGGGATGGTGATAATGTGATGGGTAAAGCACTCGTGTTGGATACTCCTATGGGTAGGATCGTTGAAGGTCTTATGGATGGTGGGGTTCAGCTCGGTGTTTCAAGTCGTGGTATGGGTAGTCTTGTGCAAAAGAACGGCGCTAACGTAGTCAGTAATGATTTTATGTTATCAGCCGTCGATATAGTTCAGGATCCTTCCGCTCCAGAGGCGTTTGTCAATGGAATCATGGAAGGTGTTGAATGGATTTGGGATAATGGAATCCTAAAGGCGCAAGAAATTGAACGGTTCGAGACTGAGATCAAACGGGCACCATCTAACCGCTTAGCGGAAACACAGATGAAAGCCTTCAAAGATTTCCTCTCAAAACTTTAACTCGATTAGGAGTAAAAAAAATGTCTGATCAAAAATTAGATCCGATCGAGGACATCAAAGAACTCCAAGATGATGTCGTTGAAGACGTTGAAGTTTCTGACGAAGAAACCTTGGAAGAGGCTCAAGCCCCGGTTGCTAAGGGTAAGGCTGACATGGAAGTTGATGGAGAAAAGGCTGCTGCCGACGTTGCTGCTACAGTAAAAAAATCAGCACCCGCTAAAACATCGCTACCAAAAACAAAGGCAGGCATGATTAATGCTATGTCTATGCAGATGTCCAAAATGAAAAAAGATGAACTGAAGGCTGCATACGAAGCAATGTGTGCAACTGAAGGTCTCGAAACTGACGAAGACGCTATCGTCGAAGGCAACTTTGATGAGGATCTGAATGCTCTGGTTGATTCCGAAGCAACTCTTTCCGAAGGGTTCAAGGAAAAGGCTGAAGTAATTTTTGAAGCAGCGCTGAAGGTAAAACTTGCTGAGCACATTGAAAGTGTTGATGCACAGTATGCCGAAGAGCTTGCTGAGGAAACTACACGCATCCAGAACGACCTTGTTGAAAAAGTCGATGGCTACCTAAACTACGTTGTAGAGAATTGGATGGAAGAAAACAAAATTGCGATTGAGAACGGTCTCCGTACTGAAATCGCTGAGTCATTCATTCAAGCATTGCATGGCGTATTTACTGAGCACTACATTGAGGTACCTGAAGGTAAGGCTGACCTAGTTGACGATCTCGCCAACAAAGTCGACGAACTGGAAGAGCAGCTTAATGGCACAGTAGAGAAAAACATTGATCTGAAGGAGGAGGTTGCAAAACTTACTCGTGAGGCAATCATTGTTGAGTCTAGTGCAGGTCTCTCTGAAGCACAAGCTGAGAAGCTTAAGGGTCTTGTTGAAGACGTAAACTTTGAGAGCGCAGAAGCCTTTGCTAAAAAGGTTGATACGATCAAGGAGTCTTACTTTAAGCAACAAGTAACTGAAACTCAACCCATGCAGGAAGAAACTACTGAAGCGTCGGACGAAGTTGAACACTCGCCGATGATGGAAGCATATCTTGCTGCGATTAAAAAATCATCTCAATAAGGAGAAAGTCCAATGTTTGGTTCCGATCAATTAATGGAAAAATGGAACCCAGTACTTGACGCCGAAGGCGCACCTGCACTGGGTGACAAATATAAGAAAGCGGTAACTGCTGCTGTTCTTGAAAACACAGAGAAGGCTCTGAAAGAAGAGCGTGCGCAAGCATCGTTCAACTTGACTGAGGCGGCTCCTGTTAACTCTACTTCAGCCGGCACAGGCGCAATTAACAACTGGGATCCAGTATTGATCTCACTCGTTCGTCGTGCAATGCCTAACCTGATTGCATATGACATTGCTGGTGTTCAGCCAATGTCTGGTCCTACTGGCCTGATCTTCGCTATGAAGTCTCGCTACAACGACAACGCATCTCGTACTTCTGCTACTGAAGCACTGTTCAACGAAGCTGACACTGATTACAGCTCAAGCTCGTTCAACGGTAACACTGGTACAGCTAAGAACGGTACACACGGTGGCGATTCTTCGTCTCTGCCTAACTTCTCCGTCGATGCAGACTCAGCTGATTCTGGTTCTGACAACGTAGGAGATACTTTTGGTTTCGGTGGTGGTATGACTACTGCAGAAGCTGAAGCACTTGGTGATAGCTCAACCAACGCGTTTGGTGAAATGAGCTTCACTATTGACAAAGCTACTGTGACTGCTCGTAGCCGTGCTCTGAAAGCTGAGTACACTATGGAGCTTGCACAGGATCTTAAAGCTATCCACGGTTTGGATGCTGAATCTGAGTTGGCAAATATCTTGTCTGCTGAGATCCTTGCAGAAATCAACCGCGAGATGGTTCGTACAATCAACTCACGCGCTAAGCTCGGTGCCCAGCAAGCTGACCTGACAACTGCAGGTATCTTCGACTTGGATACTGACGCTGATGGCCGTTGGTCTGTTGAGAAGTACAAAGGTCTGTTGGTACAGATCCAGCGTGAAGCAAATGTTATCGCACGTGAAACACGTCGCGGTAAAGGTAACTTCATCCTGTGTTCTTCTGATGTAGCTGCTGCACTTTCTGCTTCTGGCATGTTGGATTATACTCCAGCTCTTGCTGGCAATGCAGGTCTTGCTGTTGACGATTCAGGTAACACCTTCGCAGGTACACTTACAGGTGGCATTAAGGTCTACATCGACCCATATGCAACTGTGAACTACTTGACTGTTGGTTACCGTGGTGCTAACCCATACGACGCAGGTATGTTCTATTGCCCATACGTTCCATTGACTATGGTTCGTGCAGTTGGTGAGAACAACTTCCAGCCGAAGATTGGTTTCAAAACTCGCTACGGCATGATCGCCAACCCATTTGTTGAAGCTTCACCAGACGGAATCGGTACTGCTCGTCAGAACCAATACTTCCGTATTATGCGTGTCGACAACATTCTTGGCGAAGGCTAATAATAAGAAGGTACATTAATGTACTCGTTGAAGGGGGCTTAGGCCCCCTTCTTTTTGTGTATAAATAGTTATATGATTAGAAAATATATGAAGAAACTACACAAACTAATGAAGGCAGGTAGACTACACAAAGTAGTCAATATGGCTTTAGACTAGAGGTTTAGCAAATGGCATATCAGCTTAACGTCGATTTTAGCGAGGGCGCAGAGACGAGCCAAGTAATCGCTAACCCAACATTCGTAAGTCCTTCCGGATTTAGGTTGTTGATCGATAACCAAAAGTATAAGAACGCTCAGTTTACGGTACAAACCGTTGCGCTTCCTGACTTGTCGGTTACTGGTGCACCGTTAAATACACCACAAAGAAACATTACCTCAATGCCAGATAAGGTCGAGTATGGTCAATTTGAAATGACCTTTTTGATCGACGAGGATCTGGTTAACTATAAAGAAATTCACGATTGGATGATGGGTCTTGTGGTCGAGGACGATACTGGTGTTCGTAAACAACGAGACATGTCTTTAATGATTTTGAACTCTCACAACAACGTATCACGTGAGATTAAGTTCACTGACGCGTATCCAACGAACCTATCGTCTCTACCATTTGATGCTAGCTCAACCGATGTTGAGTACCTAGTAGGCAACGTAACGTTTAACTACTCCTACTTTAAGCTCGTATAAATAATTTTGTATCCTAATGTTGGGATACGCTTTGAGGTATATTATGATCACGATTGACAAAGTCCTTGAGATGTGGAAGAACGACTCTCCTATCGATGAGTTAAACCTAGACACTGCTAGTCAGCAGTCTGCAAAACTACACTCCAAATATTTAGAACTACTATCAGTAACAAAGCTTCAGCTTCGTAAGAAGGAGATGGAGTTCAAAGTGCTGCTTAAGAACAAATGGCTGTGGTACAATGGCAAAATGTCAAAAGCAGAGATGGATAAACTAGGTTGGGGGTACGATCCATTGAATGGTCTTAAGGTATTAAAAGGCGACATGGATCATTTTTATGATTCAGACCAACACATTCAAGAAGCTAACGCTCACATTGAGTATCTCCAAACACTGGTTGATACCCTTTCTGAGATCATGGAAAACATCAAGTGGCGGCATCAAAATATTGGTAATATGATTAAGTGGCGCCAGTTTACATCGGGCATGTAATGTCAGTACTGACTGTTAAGAAAAAGAATCACGCGTATATAACCGTTGATGGAGAACCGTCGGCTTTGAACGAGCTGACTGATTTCTTCACCTTCTTTGTTCCTGGGTATAAGTTTATGCCTGCGTACAAAAACAAAATGTGGGACGGTCGTATTAGGTTATACAACTCTCAGACCAAAGAGCTGTATGCTGGATTGTTTGCGTATCTTAACGAGTTTGCTAGTTTAGAACGTGGCCATACTATTGAGCTGCAAGAAGATCTTGTGTATGGTTACCCTGGAGCAGAGACTGACGTTGATATGTCGTTCATGAATGACCTAACTATATCATCGAAAGGACAAGCAATTGAGCCTAGGGATTATCAGCTTGAAGCGATTAGGCACGGTCTCAGTCGGAAGTCTGCCTTACTTGTTTCACCTACGGCATCGGGAAAGTCACTCATCATATACAGTCTACTTCGATGGTACCTTGCAAATCACGATAAGAGGGTCCTTATTATTGTACCGACAACCTCGTTGGTTCAACAAATGTATTCTGACTTCGCTGACTACTCTGCATACGATGATGGTTTCGACACTGAGTCTAGTTGTCACAGGATATACGCTGGCAGACCTAAGTTCGCCGAAAACGAAAGGGTGGTTATCTCAACTTGGCAATCAATATATAAACTTCCTGGGACTTGGTTCGAACAGTTTGGCGCGGTGTTCGGCGACGAGGCGCATAATTTTAAGGCGAAGTCTCTTACCTCTATACTTACTAAGCTGCGTGATGCTGAGTATCGTTTTGGTACCACTGGTACTCTTGATGGGACGCAGACCCATAAACTTGTCTTGGAGGGATTGTTTGGACCAGCATATTATGTCACTACCACTAAGGATCTGATGGATAAGGGTTCGCTGGCTGACCTAACTATCAACGTACTTTTACTTAAGTATTCTGACGAATTATGTAAACGTATAAATAAAATTAAATATCAAGAAGAACTCGACTTTATCGTTACACACCAACCTCGCAATTTGTTTATTAGTAACTTAGCACTGGACCAAGAAGGAAATACCCTAGTACTTTTTCAGTATGTAGAAAAGCACGGTAAACCATTATATGATATGATCAATGACCGAGCTCACCGTAGAAGAAAAATATTTTTCGTGTCTGGTTCAACTGATGTCGATACTCGAGAGCAAATAAGATCGATTACGGAGAACGAAAAAAATGCTATCATTGTCGCTAGTCTTGGTACTTTCTCTACTGGTATTAATATACGGAACCTGCATAATATCATATTTGCTTCTCCGTCTAAATCGCAGATCAGAGTCTTACAGTCAATCGGACGAGGATTACGGAAATCAGAAGATGGACGAGATACAATCCTGTTTGACATCGCCGATGATCTCCACTGGAAAAAGAACAAAAATTACACGCTCAATCATGCGGCTGAGAGAATAAAGATATATACTAAAGAAAAATTTAACTACAAGATTTATGAGGTTAACATATGAATGAGCTAGACGACGTCAACATTCGCCATTTCAAGTTGTCCTCGGGGGAGGAGCTGATTTCTTTGGTTAAGGGTAATGAGAATACTATGATTATTCTTGAGTCCCCTATGGAACTACACACGATGATGAAAGAGCGGACTCAAGGATTTGTTTTCACTAAGTGGCAACCACTATCTAAAACTGACATCGTTGCGCTAAACCCCATGCATATCGTATCACACGTCGAGTGTGACAATGATGTTAAGGAAAGATACGTAAGGATGTGTTTGGAACAGAAGGATTATCCTGAAGAACTAGAAGATCCTTCGTATAATGATTCGCCTGAGGAACTAGACATGCTTGAGGCTATGATGGAACTAAACTCTAGTAAAACTAAGCTCCATTAATATAGTATATCCCCTGCTCCCGGCGGTACAATTAATTATAACACAGTTTCCTAGATATGTAAATAGCTAATATGCATATTTATGAAATTATTTTTATTAATTAACTATTTACATTCAACCTAAACTATAGTATAATAGTACAATATGATATCGTAGTGATTGAGGAGTATTATGAAACCTAAGCAAAAACCACACTACGTCAACAACAAGCAGTTCTCTCTGGCTGTCGTTGATTACGTTAAACTCGTGAGAGAGGCCGAGGAAAAGAACGAAAAGCTACCTATCGTTCCTGACTATATCGCAGAGTGTTTTCTTAAGATCGCTGAGGGTTTATCCCACAAGTCCAACTTTATTCGCTATACCTACCGCGAAGAGATGGTGATGGACGCAGTTGAGAACTGTCTCAAAGCAGTGACCAACTACAACATTGAAACAGCGACTCGAACTGGTAACCCTAACGCCTTTGCTTACTTTACACAGATTTGCTACTATGCATTTCTTCGTAGGTTGGCCAAGGAAAAACGTCAGCAGGACATCAAGTTCAGATTCATTGAGAAAGCAGGTATTGACGACTTTATTCAATACGATGAAGGCGGTATGGTTGACCAATCGGTTAGTCGTGCATTCGTTGATCAACTCAAGGACCGTATTGATAAGGTACGCGACCATGATACACAGATCAAAGAATTCGCAACAAAAGAAAAGAAAAAGCAAAAAACTAAAAAACGTTCAGGCGTTGAATTGTTTATGGGATAACATATGAAAATCGCAGTCTTGAATGATACCCACTGTGGTGTCAGAAATAGCTCAGACATCTTCCTTAATTACCAAGACAGATTCTACAACGAAGTATTCTTTCCTTATCTAAAGGAACACGGCATTACGCAGATACTTCATCTTGGTGACTATTACGACCATCGTAAGTACGTCAACTTTAAGGCATTAAATCAAAATCGTAAATCGTTTCTTGAACGTATGCGTGACGATGGTATTAGCATGGATATCATTCCGGGCAACCACGACGTATACTATAAGAACACTAACTATCTGTGTTCCCTTAAGGAACTACTTGGATACTTTACATCAAACGTAAACATCGTTATGAAGCCAAAGGTCTTAGACTATGATGGTCTAAAGATAGCACTGGTACCATGGATCAATAACGAGAACTACGAAGAAACGATGAAGTTCTTAGGTAAGTGTAATGCCTCATGGGTTGGCGCCCACCTCGAACTGACTGGTTTCGAAATGATGCGCGGAGTACAAAACACGCACGGCATGTCGGCCGAAGTCTTTAAGAGATTCGAGTGTGTTATGACAGGCCACTTCCATACAAAATCGCAACAGGGCAATGTTCATTACCTAGGGTCTCAGATGGAGTTTACCTGGGCTGACGCCGGCGATCCAAAATACTTTCACGTGATCGATACAGAAACGAGGGAACTAACTCCAGTTCGCAATCCTATCTCTATCTTTGAGAAGGTCGTTTATGACGATAAGGTTAACGACTATACCAACTTTGATGTTGATAAACTTAAGAATAAGTTCGTAAAGGTAGTCGTTGCTAATAAGTCGGATCCGTTCTTGTTTGATCGTTTCATTGATCGTATACATCAGGTGGATACCTATGAGTTAAAGATCGCAGAAACGTTTGATGAGTTCCTTGGCTCAAATGTTAACGACGATGAGATATCCGTTGAGGATACCACAGAGTTGCTTGACACATACGTCGAGTCGGTTGATACCGAACTTGATAAAGAAAAGATGAAGGGTCTGATGCGAGGGTTATACGTCGAAGCACAGAATATGGAGATCCTATGATTAAGTTTCGTAATGTAAGATGGAAGAACTTCCTATCAACCGGTGACACGTTCCTTGAGGTACAACTCGATAGATCGCCATCAACACTAATCGTCGGTCAAAACGGCTCAGGTAAATCAACACTGCTTGACGCATTGTCGTTTGGTTTATTCGGTAAGGCTCACCGCGATATTAATAAACTGCAGATGGTCAATACTATTAATGGTAAGGGTACCGTCGTTGAGGTTGAGTTTGACATTGGACCGCATTCGTTTAAGGTTGTTCGTGGTATCAAGCCAAATAAGTTTGAGATATGGCAAAACGACAATATGATCAATCAGGCCTCCATGGCTCGTGACTACCAAAAGTTCCTTGAGCAAAACATTCTTAAGCTAAACCACAAATCGTTTCACCAGATCGTTGTTCTAGGATCATCCTCATTCATTCCCTTTATGCAACTACCTGCTTACATCCGACGTGAAGTAATCGAGGACTTGTTGGATATACAGGTGTTTAGTAAAATGAATCAAATCCTTAAGGAAAGAAACGGTAAACTCAAGGAAGAGATCAACGATACGAACTATCGCCTTGAGCTTATGAAGGAAAAGGTAACCCTACAGCGTAAGTACATTAGAGATATTACGGAGATTAATGATGGTCAGATTAAAGAAAAACGTAAAGAGATCGACAACCTCAACAAAGAAATCGATACGTTACAGTCGCAATGTAAAGAGGCCACTGATTACATCGAAAAGGTCCAGGACGAGCTTCAGTCAAACCTTAAAAAGCAACACGACAAAAAGCAAGCGTTACTCCAATACCAAGCTCAGTTCCAACAGCAAATTAGGACAGTCGTTAAAGACGCGAAGTTTTATGAGGATAATGACTCATGCCCCACATGTTCCCAAGATATTAGTGAGAGTGTTAGATCAGGGAAACTCAAAACAGCCCAAGACAAAGCGGCGGAGCTTCACAAAGCAATGGACGATGTCTCTACAGAGTCAACTTCTGTGGAACAGGATATTCAACGGCTCAATGAAATTTCCGAGGAAGTACGGAAGAGAACATCACTTGTTTCTTCTAACAATACATCAATCTCCAGGATGCAAGGACAGATACGAAATATCGAAAACGACATCAGCAGCCTTAATGGCAAGGGCGGAGATCTAGGCAAGGCCAACTCTGAACTGTCCACTCTGGTCGAGGAACGTGACGGCGTATCAGAACAAAAACTCCATTTGATCGATGAAAGAACCTATAACGACGCAGCGGCTGAAATGTTAAAGGACACTGGCATCAAGACTAAGATCATTAAGGAGTATCTACCAGTGATGAACAAACTGGTGAACAACTACTTACAAGTACTTGACTTCTTTGTATCGTTCCACCTTGACGAAAACTTTAACGAGGTCATTAAGTCACGCCATAGGGATTCGTTCAATTATGCATCGTTCTCTGAGGGTGAAAAGCAGCGTATTGATTTGGCCTTGTTGTTTACATGGCGACAGATCGCACGTATGAAAAACTCAACATCAACAAACCTCCTCGTTTTGGACGAAACCTTCGATAGCTCACTCGACCATGACGGCGTAGATAACCTTATGAAGATCCTTGGTACACTGGAGGACGACTCAAACGTATTCGTCATCAGTCACAAGGGTGATCTATTGGATGGTAAATTCCGTAGTAAGATTGAGTTCGCCAAGGAGCACAACTTTAGTAAGATGGTGGCATGAAACCAAACACGGAGTTCAGATTAGACGTAAAAGACATAGCTTTGATAGAAAAAGCTCTGCAGGAACTACAGTCTAACTTAAGCAATAATGACGATAAACGACGCGTTGTTGATCTGTTGGCTAAGATATATCATCAGAAAGTTTGGTACAGACCTAAGGAAAATTACGTCTCTGGCTAAAAAAAATGAACTTTTTTTCATAAATATGCATATTAGCTATTTACATCCATACGAAACTATGGTAGAATAGTACTATCAAATGGAAGGAGTAGCCATGAACGAGTCAAAGTCAATCCTAGCAAAACTGCTGGCGAAGGAGAACATCACCGTCCGCTATGGGAACTACCATACGGCATCGTTTGACGTCCAAAATCGTATTCTTTGCTTACCTATGTGGAAGTATGATAACAAAGGTTTGCTTGATATGTTGGTCGGTCACGAAGTAGGTCATGCCCTTTATACACCTGCCGAAGGTTGGCACGATTGTGAGATCGAAGTTCCTGGGATCCCTCGCGCGTTTATCAATATAGTCGAAGATATCCGTATTGAGAAAAAAATCCAGAGACAGTATCCTGGGTTGGTCCGTTCCTTTAAGCAAGGCTACGCACATCTGTTTGAGAACGACTTCTTTGAGATCGCAGGCAAAGACATTTCGGATATGTCGTTTATGAATCGCCTTAATATTAAGTCCAAACTACGCGAACTTGTTGAGGTACCTTTTAACGCAATTGAACAGCAGTTCGTAGACATGGCTATGAACGTTGAGACTTGGGATGACGTTCTTAACGTATGCAGAGCCTTACTTGAGTTTGCTGAGCAGGAGGATAACAATGAAACTGAGGAGTTACAATCCGCAGAGGCGCAAGCGCCGTCTTCAGGTCAAGATCAAGATGCTGAATCTCAAACTGAGGATTTTGGATCTGCTGACGAAGATGGTGGAGATGATACCGACACTCAACAGCAGATGGATACAGATCAAAACAACGGATCTGATGCTGATGTTGATCAACATCCGAGTGGACACCGTCAAGACAGTGATGGCGACAAAACTGAGGATAACCAGAAGCAGTTAGGTGGTGAGGAAGGCAATCGTGAACTTGCTGATTCTCCACTAACCAACAAAAAGTCTCACCGTGTTGAGACTGATGAAGCTCTTCGTCGTAACGAAAGCAAGCTACTTGATACCGATGAAGTAGGATCACAGCCAAAGATCGTAAATGGTTTTCGTAAGGAACAGATCAACGATATGCTTGTATCCTACAAGGAAGTAATGGCTTCTCGTCAAAAGGTTATGGAGGCAAACCCTGGTGGTTACAAATACGACGTCTCTGAACACGCATCGGACTTCGCTGAGTTTATGGCTGAAACTAAAAAGGTAACATCAGTCATGGCTAAAGAGTTTGAGATGCGTAAAGCCGCATATCAATACAGCCGCGCTCAGACTGCACGCTCTGGTTCGTTGGACGTAAACAAGCTACACAGCTACAAGTACAACGACGATATCTTTAGCCGCGTTACAAAACTTGCTGATGCAAAGTCACACGGTATGATTATGCTAGTTGACTACTCAGGCTCAATGCATGGGATCATGGGATCAGTCATCAAGCAAATACTTAACTTATCAACGTTCTGTAAGAAAGTCAATATACCGTTTGAGGTTTATGGCTTTACTAACGGCAGATGGGAAAACGCTAAAGCAACCCTACTTCCTGGTGATATTGACCACCGTGATGTTCGTATCTTTAACCTTTTATCTTCGTCTATGACTAAGACTGATTACGACACTGCGTTCTTTCAAATGTTTATGCAGACTTGTGGTTACGGTATGCCATACGGTAACTTCTGCGGTGAGTATGACCAACTTGGTGGTACTCCGCTAAACGAATCACTGATCGCAATGCCGCATATCGTACAACAGTTCAAGAGTCGTCATCCAGTGCAACGCGTCATTAACGTGATTATCACTGACGGTGATGCTCAGTACATGTACACAAAGGAAGATGCATCAACCGTTCATACTCGTGGTACAGCTGTTTCTATAAATAACAAAATAGTTAAAGCGTTTAGCAACCATGACCTTACTGTGAAACTGACTGATAACCTTCGTTCATTGGGTTGTACTAATGTTGGGTTCTTCCTAGCAGAACGTCGTTATGACTCAAACCGAGCAATCAGTAGAGCAACAGGATCTTGGGATCAAGAGTCATTCCGTAACGCAAACAAAATGCTAAACAAGAATAAGTTTGCCTCATACGATGACACACTTGGTTATGATCGTTTCTTCGTAGTGAAAGCGGATCGTCGCACACTTGATACTGATACTGAAGATTTTGCAATTCGTGAGAACGCAACCAAAGGTGAGATCACTCGAGCCTTTAAGAAGTTCGCTAACAGTAAGAAAGGAAACCGCGTGCTCGCAGCTCAATTTGCTCAAATGGTGGCATGAGAAAAGACAAAGGAATTGAGATCACTAAGGACGGACCTATAGATAAAGTCCTTAGTGGTCCACAGTTGATGTACCACAGACATACAGGATTTAGCCAATTTTTTCGTATGAAAGATTACAACGACAGAGTAGATCAATGGTGGAAAGATAAGAAAAAAAGTGAAAAAAGTGAAAAAAAATAGCATTTGGCTATTTACATTGGTAGAAGACTATGGTATAATAGTACTATCAAATGGAAGGAGACTATATTATGACTACATTAACTCTTGCACAGGACACTATCGTCAGATCTTTGGCGTCATCCGACAAGACAGAATTTACACCAGCCGAGCTTATGGCTACGGCGTCTAACCTTGGCTTTCCTAAGTCAGAAGGTTACAAACTCGCTCACGCAATGCCTAAGGTTCGTCGTGGCGTATATAATCTCGAAGCGGTTATACTACCGTTCAGGGATGAACAACATAAGGAAAATGTTTCAGTGGCATCGTCAGTACAATCAGTTTTGAACGATGAGGTATATGTACCTTCACTTGATACCACTTACGTAAAGTGGGGTCACTACAAGGACGTTGAGTCAATCGTTAAGTCTGGTATCTTTTATCCAGTATATGTCGCTGGTCTGTCAGGCAACGGTAAGACTATGATGGTTGAGCAGGCTTGTGCCAAAACCAATCGTCAATACGTTCGTGTACAAATTACTCCTGAGACCGATGAGGACGATCTTATCGGTGGTTTCCGTTTAGTTAACGGTGAGACTGTTTTCTCAGAAGGTCCAGTCATCAAGGCAATGAAGCAAGGCGCAATCCTTCTCATTGACGAGATTGACCGTGGATCAAACAAGATCATGTGTCTACAAGGTGTTCTTGAAGGCAAGCCTGTTATGATCAAAAAGACAGGTCAAGTCGTTAGTCCCTCAAAAGGATTTAACGTTATTGCAACAGCAAACACTAAAGGTAAGGGTTCTGATGATGGTCGTTTCGTAGCAGCAACGATTATCGATGAAGCTTTCCTTGAGCGTTTCACGATCACAATGGAACAACCGTATCCAACACTTGCGACTGAAAAGCGTATCATTATCAATCACATGAAAAAGTTTGATTGTATTGATGAGGATTTCGCAGTACTACTGTCGCAGTGGTCTGAAACTATTCGTAAGACATATGATGATGACGGTATCGATGAATTGATCTCGACTCGTCGTTTGTGTCACATCGTCCAAACCTTCTCGATCTTTAATGATCGTATGAAGTCAATCGGACTTTGTGTAAACCGTTTTGACCAAGATACTAAGGAAGCATTCCTTGATCTGTATAGCAAGGTCGATGTAACGGTCACTGACGGTTCAGAAACAACAACTTCTGAAACCGATGTTCAACTTGATGATATTTTAGAGGATGCATTGAATGGTTAAATATAAGTTCAACGAAGGAGCTCTGATCGCAGAGCTCCAGTCGTACATTGACGGTACTTATGATGGGCACTACTCCAAGAATAAGTTCCAATCTACAGAGTTCATTATTGACTGCGGTCATGGTGAAGGATTTGCTTTAGGCAACTGCTTAAAGTACGTTCAGCGTTATGGTAAAAAGGACGGTAAGAACCGAAAGGATCTTATGAAGGTTCTGCATTACGCTCTTATTGCGCTCCATGTTCATGATGAGGAACAGGAAACTGATTCCCCTTCAGACAGCATGGACTTTGGCGCTAACCTATCTTATGGTATAGGAACTTCTTATACTGCTGAAAATTATACTGATGAGGCTATTTACAATTCGCCTAAAGTAGTGTATAATGGTAGTATCGATAGCATTACTCCACAGCAGTGGAACACAATGAATCAAAAACATCTTAACGAAACCAAGGAAACTAAATGATGAATCTTTCAAGTGAAACGACCGCAGTTCTTAAGAACTTTGCAAACATTAACTCTAACATCGTGTTCAAAACAGGTAGCACGATTAAAACTATGGCCGAGGCTAAGAACATTCTTGCCAAGGCATCGGTATCCGAAGTATTCCCAGATCGTGAGTTTGGTATTTACGATCTGAACGAGTTCCTCGGTGTGACGAGCATGTTCGAAAATCCAGAATTGAAGTTCAATGAGGAAATGACTTCCGTATCTATTGCGGAAGGCAAGCGCTCTGTAAAATACTTCTTCTCGGATCCGTCCATTCTCACTTCTCCTTCCAAGGACATCGTCATGCCGTCCACCGAGGTCACCTTCACGTTAAGCAACGACGACCTTTCCGCATTGCGTAAAGCAGCATCAACTCTTGGTGTTAGTGATGTGGTTGTTACTGGAGCTGAAGGTGCATCTGACGCTAAGATCATGGTCACTGATGTAAATGATTCGACCGCTAACTCCTTTGAGCTAGAACTGTCGAACGTTACACGACCATCCGATCAATTTAATTTCGTATTCAATATTGGTAACTTCAAACTTATCTCTGGCGATTACGATGTTGCAATCTCAAGCAAGCTAATCTCGCATTTCAAGAGTCAGGCAGCTGACGTGGAATATTGGATTGCGCTTGAGAAATCATCTACCTTTGGTGGATAAATAAACTACTCTAGTCGACTAAACTTTTATAGGAGTAAATTATGTCTGAAGAGCAAGCAGCAGATACTGCAGTAGAACAGGAGGCGGCTGCGGAAGCACCACCTTCACTGGGTATCCAAGACTTGGCCGCTATGGTACAAGTGATCGACGTATGTTCCAAACGTGGGGCCTTTGAGGGTCCAGAATTGGAATCAGTGGGTGTCCTTCGTGGACGCTTGGTTAAATTCGTTGAGGCGAATAAACCACCTGCCCCAGAAGGTGAAGCAGAAGGCGAGCAACCTGCCGCTGAAGCTGCACCAACTGAAGAAGAACAGGGACGAATGCCAAAAGATGTTGGCTAAATCCTTGGGGGAGACTTCGGTCTCCCTCTTCATCTCTGCCCTTAGCTCAACTGGATAGAGCATCAGCCTTCTAAGCTGAGGGTTGCAGGTTCGAGTCCTGCAGGGCAGGCCACCTTATTTTATTATGGAGTATGTGAATGTCTACTGACTTTCTATGGGTCGAAAAGTATCGCCCCAAAACTATATCTGATTGTATTCTTCCAACTGATCTTAAAGAAGTATTCGGTAAGATCGTTGAGAAAAACGAATTACCTAATATGTTATTCTCTGGTTCAGCTGGCGTCGGTAAGACGACGGTCGCTAAGGCATTGTGCCACGAACTAGAACTTGACTACATTTTAATTAACGGATCCGAGGAGGGTAACATTGATACTCTTCGCGGTAAGATCAAACAGTTTGCCTCTACGGTCTCACTTCAAGGTGGCTATAAGGTAGTCATACTTGACGAGGCTGATTATCTTAATCCGCAATCAACACAACCTGCTCTTCGTGCATTCATCGAGGAGTTCTCAAACAACTGCCGATTCATTCTGACTTGTAACTTCAAGAACCGAATTATTGAGCCGTTGCATTCTCGTTGTTCAGTATACGAGTTTGGTATTCCTAACGATCAAAAGCCACAGCTTGCGGCTAACTTCTTTGCACGAATGACTGACATTCTTGGTAAGGAAGGTGTACCGTTTGAGCAAAAGGCAGTAGCCGCTCTCGTTGAACGGTACTTCCCTGATTGGCGTCGTGTGATCAATGAGTGTCAACGATACTCAGTCGCAGGTCGTATTGATGCTGGTGTACTTGTTAATCTGTCAGAGGATAACATCAATGCACTTATGGGATCTCTTAAGGATAAGAACTTCAAGGGTATGCGCAAGTGGGTCGTTGACAATATGGATACGGAACCGCAAGCAATCTTTCGTAAGATCTATGACAACATGAGTAAGTATCTGCAGCCGCAGTCCATTCCTCAAGTTGTTCTCATTCTTGCTGACTATCAGTATAAGAATGCATTCGTAGCGGATCATGAACTCAATGTTGTAGCTTGTATGACAGAGATCATGGCCTCAGCGGAGTGGGTATGATAGAATACCGAATCTGGGAAAAGGTTGTAGCTAGAGCGCTAGACTACTATATCGGCCGCAATGACGAGGACGAACCAAAGGTACCTGTGTTGACTATGGAACACGCAAGGTTAGGTTTGTATCTTCGTATGTTGTTGCAATTCGTTAATTGGATCACCTGCTTCTTTATTATAGCGGGTGTCGTGAGGCATTGGTAATGAACCCTTTTGAATTCTTAAACGCAATCAACTACAGCAAAAAGGATCTGATGGTCGATGATCTGTCTGAAAAGGCGTACAACCCTTTTATGGCTAATCGTGGTCTATCATACTTTAATGATACCGTCCTTCTTGCTAATGAAATGAACAGGTATCACCACCTAGACTCAAAGCTTCAATTTGACTTTTTGATAAATACAATTAGAAAGCGCAAAAGGTTTTCCAAATGGCTCAAGCCTGAGGAATCTGCTGCGGTTGAAGCGGTCAAAGAATATTATGGCTATAACGATGAAAAGGCACGCCAAGCCTTGACCCTTCTGAGTAATGAACAGATTAACGAATTGAGATTGAGGGTCTATAAAGGTGGAAGAACATAATAATAATGTGGCCGTAGAGTGGACTCCAGCCATGATGCTGGAGATAATTCTTAACGAGCCCGATGACTTCTTGAAGGTGAGAGAAACGCTAACTCGTATCGGGGTAGCCTCCCGCAAAGAAAACAAATTATACCAATCATGCCATATTCTACATAAACAGGGGCGGTACTTTATCGTTCACTTTAAGGAACTGTTTCTCCTTGACGGTAAACCATCCAACCTAGTAGATAATGACATACAGCGTCGTAACACTATTGTGACACTGCTTAGCGACTGGGGTCTTATTACTCCGGTTAACGCGCAGGAAGCAAAGGACACGGCTCCGTTACGACAGATTAAGATCATATCCTTTAAGGATAAGGATCAATGGGAGCTATGTCCAAAATATAACATCGGAAACAAATAACGTCGATGTATAAATAACATTGGAGTGCGGGATAGGCCCGGCTCTATTATTAATCTTGCTTTATTAAAGGAGATAACTATGACAGGCGTAAAGCAACTTTTCCCACGTGCATCTTTTGTTGGTTTCGACCATCTTTTCGACGAATTGGATCGAGTAGCTCGGCATGCAAATGACCACTACCCACCGCATAATATCGTTAAGGTAGACGATCAAGAATACCTTATTGAACTAGCGGTCGCTGGATTCAATGAAGAAGAACTTGAAATCGAAGTTAAGGATCGCACTCTCACCGTCTCAGGTGAACATATAAGTAAGGGTCGCGAGTACATTCATCGTGGTATTTCTACGAAGAAGTTCAAACGCACCTTTAGGCTGTCCGAGTACGTTCAAGTACATGGAGCGGATCTTGTGGATGGAATCCTAGCAGTTCAATTGAAGGTAGTAATTCCAGAAGAAATGCGTCCCCGTAAAGTAAAAATCAGTAACGGGGGAAACACACGTGACACAAGCAGTACTGGTAGCTCACAGCTACTTAACGAAAGCGATTGAGGTAGTAATTGAATCAATCGTTGGATTCTTCAAAAGCGTTGGTAAAGCAATCATTTTAGCGAGACAAGCAGAAGCTAATCGCAGAGTAGCGCATTATCTTCGATGTGAATATCCTAAGAAAACATACGAAGAGATCGTAATGATGCTTAACCAGCAAACCATTGATAGGATCTACAAATGAGGTATGTATTCAAGACATTGTCAGGCATTTGGAACTCGGTAAGACCGAAGACTGAAGTCGAAAGAATAGAAGAATACCTATCTAAATCAACTGACCTAGTCGACCTTGAGCGTCGGCAAAAGCAGTTGAAATGGTCTACCAATCCTAATCTTAGGGGTTGGGTCTAAAGGGTCGTTACTTAATAAACGCGTGAGGGGTCATGGTTAACCCCTCTTCATTGTCACAAAGAAAGGAACATGACAAATGAAAGCAGTACTTTTCGCGGTAGCAGCACTAACAGCAACATCTACCGCCGCGGCAGATCTAGGAATGGGTCTTGCCCTTAACACTGAAGTCAAAGCATATCACAAAGTGGATGCTGAGACTAATCACTTGACGGTGGAACCAGAGTTGCGCTGGACATCAGCAGCAGGGCCGCTATCAGTATATGGCGAAATGCCAATCACTATGTACGAAACCAACCACACGAGTGGTGATGATTGGAACGTAGTAAATATTCTTGATGATGGGAACTACCCGCTTCTAGAACTCGGCGCAGAATACGACATCAATGGTAACACCATGGCGTATGCCGAAACAACTTACGACTTCAACGCAGAAGATCGCGGAGAGATCGAAGTAGGAGTAGCTTGGACTTTTTAGTCCTTGCTATATAACACATGCATACCGACATAGACATAGAATGGTATCGCTACACACACGAAAAAGGAAAGAAAATTATGTCAAACCCCTATCAAATCCGTTATGATGTTTTGCAGATGGCTAAAGAATTATTGGATCGTCAATACGAAACCAATATGCAAATGGCCTATCACGCAATGGATCTTGCCAAAGAAAATAATGAAGCCGCTCTTGATGCATGGTCTAAGTACGTTCCAAAAATGTACACGCCCGATGAAATCAAAGAACAGGCCGACAAGCTCTATTCTTTTGTGACTGATAAGAAAGAATCTTAAAACCAACTGGGCCTCGCTCTCTGCGGGGCCCTTTCCTTTACTATGGAGACAAATATGTCAAATATTAAAATCGTGAGAATCGCAACTGGTGAAGAGTTAATTTGTGATGTTAAAGAACAGGACGGCGGGTATAACCTTACTGATGTAGCTATCCTGATTCCTACAGAAGCCAACCAACTCGGATTGGCACCATTCATGGCGTATTCAGACGCTAGCGGTGGATTCAATATCAACCCATCTTTCATCATGTTCATGGTGGATCCAGTCGAACAGTTAAAGAACCAATATCAGCAGATGTTCGGCAAAGTAATGACTCCGGATAAGAAAATAATTCTATAAAATGGTTTACATCCTAGCGGAACTATGGTATAATAGTATCTAAATTATGGAGGTAAACTGTGAATTTTTATACAAGCGTCAATCGCTATGGCAACAATCTGCTCTATGCAGGTTACGAAAACGGTGAGCGAGTCCTTCGCAAGATTCCGTTTTCGCCGACTTTATATGTAAGATCAAATAAGGACACTGGGTACTCGTCAATCGATGGTACCCGCGTTGAGCCACGTGTGCTCGACACTATGCGTGATGCCAAGGATTTTATCGCGACGTACAAAGACGTCGATAACTTTAAGATCTATGGTACAACCAATTACATCAGCCAATTCATTTACGACAAGTTCCCAGGTGAGATCAAGTTTGATCGTGATAAGATCAATGTAACAACGATCGACATCGAGGTTGCTTCCGACGATGGATTCCCTCTTCCTGAAGAAGCGGCTCACCCAGTCATTTCTATCACTGTTAAAAACAACATCGACAATACGTATTACGTCTGGGGTCTGTATGACTACGATGCATCCGCTTCGTATATGCAGGACCACAGAGTCATATACAAAAAGTGTGACGATGAGATCAAACTACTTCTGGCCTTTCTTGACCACTGGAGTAGTTCGTCTCATTGTCCCGATATCGTTACGGGTTGGAATACTCGTCTATTCGATATTCCTTATCTTGTCAATCGTATCGCTCGTATCATGGGTGATGACATGGTCAAAAAGCTATCGCCTTGGGGTGTAGTTCAGTACCGTAAGATTGCGGTCAAGGGTAAGGAACTCGATACATACGAAATGTATGGTATCTCTCAACTTGACTACTATGACCTGTTTCAAAAGTTTGGTTATTCGTATGGCGCACAGGAATCATACAAGCTTGACCATATCGCTCATGTTGTACTAGGCGAGCGTAAGTTGTCCTACGAGGAACACAGTTCGCTTCATGCCTTGTACAAACACGACTTTCAAAAGTTCATTGATTATAACATCAAGGACGTAGAGTTGGTTGACCGTCTTGAGGACAAGATGGGTCTGATTACTCTCGCACTTACTATGGCCTACAAGGCTGGTGTCAACTATCAGGATACTTTTGGAACAACTATGATTTGGGATACGATCATCTATCGTGATCTTGCAGCTAAGAACATTGTTCCACCTCCATCAACCGACAAGTTCAAAGCTGACTATCCAGGTGGTTACGTGAAGGAACCTCAAGTAGGTCTTCACGAGTGGGTTTGTTCATTCGATCTAAACTCGCTGTATCCCAACATCATTGTTCAATGGAACATGAGTCCAGAGACAATCATCGAGGGTATGACTGAACCGGACATTAATCCGGACACGTGCCTTGATGGCGCAAGCAATCCTAACTCCAATATGGCTCTAGCCGCAAACGGAGTTTACTTCTCTAAGGAACGTCAAGGTATCATTCCTGCCATCATTGTTCAGTACTACGATGAGCGTAGGCTCGTCAAGAACAAAATGCTCGAGGCAAAACAATTACTTGAGCAGGCTGATAAGTCTGATAAGCAAAGGATCTATGAGATCGAACGTGACATCAGTCATTACGAAAACCAACAAATGTCAATCAAGATTCTTATGAACTCTCTGTATGGCGCACTTGGTAATCGTTACTTCCGTTACTTCGATCTCCGTGTTGCTGAAGCAATCACGCTGTCAGGTCAACTTGCAGTTCGTTGGGCAGAGAAAACGGTTAACCTCCGTATGAACCAACTACTTAAGACTGACAACTTTGATTATGTTATCGCTATTGATACTGATTCGTTGTACATCAACTTTGGTCCGATGGTCAATAAGTTTGAGCCTAAGGATCCCGTTGCGTTTCTTGATGAGGTATGTAAGGGTGAGTTCGAAAAAGTACTTGCAGAATCGTATGATGGTCTGTTCAAACAGTTCGCGTGTTACACTAATCGTATGGAGATGGGTCGTGAGGTAATCGCTGACCGTGGCATATGGACCGCTAAGAAACGTTACATTCTAAACGTGCACAACAACGAAGGTGTTCAATACGCTGAACCTAAGCTCAAGATCATGGGCATCGAGGCAATCAAGTCATCAACACCATCCGCTTGTCGTGAAGCACTCAAGGAATTGTTCAAGGTTATCGTAAGTGGTTCTGAAACAAAAACTCAACACGCCATTCAGTCGTTCAAGGAATACTTCTCAACCCTTAAGCCTGAGGAGGTATCATTTCCACGCGGTGTATCCGATATCGCAAAGTGGAAGGACAGTAAAACCATCTATAAGAAAGGCTGTCCAATCCATGTTCGTGGCGCATTGTTATATAATATGGCAGTCAAGGACAAGGGTCTTGACAAGAAGTACACCATGATTCAAAACGGAGAGAAGATTAAGTTCTGCTATATGAAGGTACCTAATCCTATCAGAGAAAACGTAATCTCTTTCCCAGACTATCTGCCTGCCGAGTTACAACTTGAAAAGTACATTGACTACGATAAGCAGTTCGAAAAAACATTCTTGGATCCAATCATTCCAATTCTTGATGCGGTTGGCTGGAATCCCGAGGATACACAAACACTAGAAGACTTTTTTGCATAGGAGAATATTATGAGCAAAGATTGGGTAAAAGATATCAATGAAATGCACGCTAAGTATGGCGTTCATAAGTGGATGCAAGCACAGATGCAATCCGACGTGGATTGGAAGGTTCTTGATGAGTTCCTTAAGTTCCGTCTAAAGTTTCTTGATGAAGAATTGAACGAAACGAAAAAAGCAGTCGTTGAGCGAGATCCTGAAGAGATCGTTGACGGTTTAATTGATCTATGCGTTGTTGCGATTGGTACACTGGATGCTTTTGGCGTGGATGCGCATAAGGCATGGGATGAGGTTCACCGAGCCAACATGGCAAAAGAACCAGGTGTTAAAGAAAGCCGTCCTAATCCATTGGGTCTACCTGACTTAATCAAACCTGAAGGATGGACTGCTCCAAGTCATGAGGACAATCATGGAAATCTCGCTAACGCTGTTTAACAGCATATTCGATAACAAGACGGATAAACGTATGGACCTCAGCTCGTGGGAAGAGTTTGAGAATCTTTTGTACGGGTTATCCGCAATTGAAAGAGAAGGCAAGAAAGATGCGCAACTTATATCACCTGCTACTTATGTGGTTGACTCAACTAGGGCCAACGCGAATGTTGTTGATTGGGGAGGTTGGGCTGCTGTTGATGTTGATGACCACAATTTTAATGGGCAGCTAAAGGATGAGCTATTTAGTAGGTTTGGTAGTCATTACTACATTTGCTATAGTACTGCAAGCAGTAAAGACGATTTCCCAAAGTTTCGGCTCGTCTTCCCACTTACAACTAAGGTTGAACAATCTAGAATCAAACACTTTTGGTTTGCCCTCAACGAAGAGCTCGGACGCATCGGAGATGGGCAGACTAAGGACTTATCTAGAATGTATTACATCCCTGCAAGCTATGCTGGCGCTAACAACTTTATCTTTACTAATGTTGCTGGTAGTTGGATTAATCCTATGGAACTTATGAATAAGCATCCTATGGTTGAGAAACAAGGTAAGACGTTTCTTGATAGACTACCTGAGTCAATCCAAAAGGAAGTCATTAATCACCGCAAATCAAAGATGGAGAACACTAGCATAACATGGCAGAGTTACAATGACTGTCCGTTCGTTAACAAAAAACTCGTTGACGATTATAAGGCAATCAATGGAACTGGTTGGTATCATACGATGTATCGTTTAATGGTATCAATCGCCGCAAACGCAGTTCGCCGTGAGTATCCTATCACGGCTCATGAGGTAGCAGTACTCTGTCGAGAGCTTGACGCAGAGACAGGTCATTGGTACCAAGGTCGTTCTTTCGAGGTCGAAGCGGATCGTGCTATCGAATTTGTCTATAAAAATATGTAAAAAATATGCATATTGGCTATTTACATTCCCTTCAAACTATAGTATAATAGTAGCTATCAGATGGAAGGAGAACTAACTGATGGCTTATTATGACAAGGTGAATACCGATATCAAATTAAAACTTTATGTTGAACTTATACTCGAAAATCATCCAAACTTTGCTGAAGGGACCCCGTTCCGTGAAGCATTAATTCAAAAACCACAAGTCTTTAATATTGAACATCTTATTGAGGATATGATGGCCATCAGCTCAGGCGGCCAATACAATTTCATTGATGGAATACACGAAGACTTTGATGATGGTTCAGAATGCAAGACTGGTACACTTCACCTTAATGGTCTTTCGTCAGCAGAAATCACAAATGTTAAATCTCAGAACGGTGTACTTAAGAAAGGTGCTGTTCGCTGTGTTGTACTTAATCCTCGTTTGGAAAAATTACATTTTGTCTTTATCCCTAAAAAGGCACTACTTGACTTGATGACTACTAAAAAAGGTACCATTAAGAAATCAAAATCAGCTTGGTTAAAATACACTGATAAGAAAGATTCTTTTGATCGTTGCTTTGAGAAATACGGTATCACTGAGTTTGATACATTCAAAGAACTTGCTATGGAGAAAAACCGCTAATGAAATACGACGAAGGTAAACCAAAGATCCATCTAGTACCACCCGAGGCAATCATCGAGGCTGCACGGGTTTTTGGCTTTGGTGCAGAAAAGTATGGTGAGAATAACTGGCGCAAAGACATACATAAGTTCCCTGTCTCGCGACACTATTCATCCATTCAACGCCACTTGATGGCTTATATGATGGGAGAGAATGATGATCCTGAAAGCGGTCTTCCACATCTGTCTCACGCCTTGACTCAAATGATGATTCTTATCATGACGACTCAAGAAGGTGATCCCGAAACAACTGATGACCGTTTTAAGGAGAGTGAATAATGATCTTACCTACCGTAAAGGATATTCGTCAATTCTTTATTGATGAACTTAATGATGAAGCGTATACTATCGACAAGACAGGTCAAAAAACCATTGAAATGCTTGGCGCAAGTTTCCTTGCTACTGAACCTGCTATCTTTGGTAAACCAGTGCAAAGTTATATTGATGCTGAGTTGGATTGGTACGAATCTCAATCCACCAACATTTTTGATATACATGGTGATGATAAGGAACCACCTGCAGCATGGAAGTATGCGGCCAACCAACACGGAGAAATCAATTCAAACTATGGCCATTTGATTTTCTCTGAAAAGTATAATCGTCAATACGATTCAGTGCTAGGCGAGTTGTCGGACAGTCCTGATGGCCGTCGTGCTACTATGATCTACAACAGACCGTCAATCTGGGCTGAATACAATGAGAACGGAAAGTCAGACTTTATCTGCACCAACGCTGTTACTTATTATATTCGCAATGATGAACTGCAGGCTGTTGTTCAAATGAGATCCAATGATGTTGTCTTTGGATACAAAAACGATTATGCATGGCAACAACACGTACTTGAAATGTTGGCCGATGACCTTGAGATAGCTCCAGGCTTTATTACATGGCAGGTTCAAAACCTTCATGTGTATGAACGCCACTTTGATCTGGTAAAATGAGATGAGTGCTGATTGGGATAGAAGATACCTAGCACTGGCTAAAGAGATATCTAGTTGGTCAAAGGATCCGTCAAGAAAGATTGGCGCAGTCGCGGTTGGAACTAAAGGTCAAGTTTTGGCTCAAGGCTACAATGGATTCCCTCGTGGAATCGCAGACAGTCGTGATCGTTATAACGATCGCCCTGTCAAGTATAAGTATGTTGTTCATGCTGAGATGAACTGCATATATAATGCTACTTATAATGGTGTATCGCTTGACGGTTCAATTATGTACGTATGGGGATTACCTATGTGTTCTGATTGCGCCAAAGGTGTTATACAAGTTGGAGTGAAACACGTCCTCTGGGGTACGGATATGCTTATCCCAAAAACCTGGGTGGACTCTTTGGAAGATACTACAGATATGTTTAGAGAGGCTGGTGTGAAAATTACTTGTTTACATTCGCCAGGATCTGTGGTATAATAACTATGTTATGGAAAATTGTACTGACGTAATATTCATTGGCATGCAGCCATCAAAAGCGCGGTTTCGTAAGAACTGCGCTATTGACCGTTTTAGTATATGGATGGAGAAACTAGGTATCAACTGTGTTACCTTTCAGAACGCAATCACTGATGTGGATCTTCCGCAAAAGGTAACATCAGCTGATTTCCAAATGCTATATAGATGTGTACAAGGATACAACAAAGTTGTTGCCCTTGGCGCACTGTCATCGCAGATACTAAAAACGATGGGTATACCACACTTTCGTATGCCACATCCGTCGCCTAGAAATCGTTTGCTGAACGATAAGGCATATGAAGAAATGATGTTAATTGAACTCAGGAGTTATATTGATGGTGAACCTAGTGATTCCGGCAGCTGGAGCAGCTACGAGGCTGCGTCCACTTTCGACAAATACCTCAAAGGTAATGGTTCGAGTCAACGGCAAGCCATGCCTTGACTATATAATCGAACACGCAAACAAGATGGCTGATATCGATGAGATCGTTGTTGTTGACGGTCAGTTTAATGATATTCGTGAGTACTGCTCTCGTCGTCATCCAAAAGTTAAAGTGGTGAATCAACCCTCTTTGGATGGACCTCGTGATGCCATATCCATCGGTATGAATGCACTTAAGGATCCTAATAAACCCGTTGTTGTTTGGTTAGGCGATGCAATCATTCTTGATGAATCCATGAATCTTGGCGAGGACTTCTTACTATGTAAAGAGGTAAAGAACCATTCTGACTGGTGTATGTGGGACGGTAGTACGTTCTATAATAAACCTACGCAGAACGTCACTGACGGTGTGGCACTGGTTGGCCTATATTCGTTTAAGAATGGTTCACATGCTCAGATGGCCTTTTCGTCAACTGATGAATATGATATCTCTCATGCCTTGACCTTGTACGGTAAGTTTGACAAAGTACTTACAGATAAGTGGTACGACATTGGTGATCTACCAACGTATTACCAAACGTGTGCATCTCTTCTTGATATGAAATCGCGTGAGTTCAATCGTATGATATACGACCACGATCTAGGTACACTGACAAAGACTCCTGACTATCATAACAAAGAATCAGTACTTACGTTAACGTGTGAGCGGTTATGGTACAATGGATTATCCTTTGAGCAAAAGTGTTTCGTACCACGAGTGTTTAACGATGGTCAGAATATCGTTATGTCATTTGAGTCAGGTACGTTGCTTTCTGATTTAATGTTGTACGAGAATCTTAGTGAATCCGCATGGGAATATATCGTTGATAAGTTGTTTCGTATTAAGCTAAACTATTTTAGCACACGCTGTTCGGATCGAAACTTCACTGATAAGTTTGCTGAGCAAGCAGACAAAATCTGGTTGGATAAGACCAATAAAAGACTTAAGAACACTGACCTGCCACCTAAACTTCAGAGCAAGATTAGTTCAATGGCATGGCGTGTCTGCAGGAATACATATCCTATTGAGTGTATGCACGGAGATCTTCATTTCGGCAATGTACTATACAATCAGCAAACGGATCAAATGAAACTAATTGATCCTCGTGGCCGTTATGGTAACGAAATTGGTACTGAAGGTGATAATCTATACGACTGGGCTAAACTTGCTCACGATCTATATCATGGGTACAACGCAATGGTCGCTGATGTAAAACATAACGAGTTAGTAAAGCGAATCTTCGTTCAGAAACTCCATGAATACAATCTTCCTGTTGATGATATCATTAATGGTGGTTTGGTACTACTAGCAACGTGCATCCCACTTCATTATGATGACAGTGAGAGACAACAAAGGTTTCTTAACTACGTAAAGGAATATAATTATGACTGATACAATTGTTTTTGATCTTGATGATACGATCTGCTATCCTAACTTAGACCAACCTGACACAAAGCAGCGGTATGGTAATGCACAGCCAAACGGTCGTGTGATATCCATCATGCAAAGGTTAAAGGCAAAGGGATACCACATCATCATCCACAGCGCACGAAGAATGGTCACACATAATGGTGATATAGATAAAATTGAGAACGATGTTGGTCAAGTAACTAAGGATTGGCTAAAGTTCTACGGTGTACCATACGATGATCTAATCTTTGGTAAACCATACGCCTCAACGTACTATGTTGACGATAAGGCAATGAACCTAAAGCAACTATATGAATGGGTAAGCGATGAAGATAGCAATAGGTAAGGTCGGAAAGTCAATTCTATTCGACTCAAACAAATGGGGTGCAATCGGCGGAGACAATGAGGCACCTATCTTTTACGAAAATCTGTTTCACAACAACCCTGACGTAGATTTCTATCTCGTTGGGGTATCTGACTTTACACGGTTGGATCGTAAGGAACAGGAACGTATCAATAAGCACGGTAATGTTCACGATGTTTGGGAACACTTTAATCATTGGCGTAAGACATACGATGGCGACGAGCGTGGCGAGCGTATCTTTTATATGCAGGATTGGATGAAGAATCTATCACCTAAGTTTGATGCAGGCCTTTTCTTTATGGGTCCAACCGCAACATCAAACGTATGGGGTAAGGCACGTAAGGTAACCGAACCTGATAAACTCGCTTCACCACTTATGATGCAATGTAAGTATGCAGGTCCTGTGGTTGACTTTATCAATGAAACCGGAATGCCATACGCAATCATCCTAAACGATCCACGATTCTTCCCAGCTCAAATGCGGGATCTTTTCCATAGACCACAGGTTATCTTGAGTCAGTATACCGAAGAGATCAACCACCGTGCCTGGAAGGCCTATACTGATATGGAGATGACTCATGTTAAAATACCTGCCGAATATAAAGCAATGGAAACAATCTTCCTCATTGGTAAGGAAAGAGGTAAAGCCATCGTTGATACTCCATCTACTCTGGATTCATTCTTCACTGATGCGGTAGAACGTAAGCCGGGTGAGAAGGACATTAACTTTATGATCGTATGTAACGAGGGTAGACCATCACGGTACAATGATCTCAAGAAATACATCCTCGATAACGTAGAGGAAGTGGACATCTATGGTAAGTGGGACGAGCGAACGATTGGCGAGGATCCGCGATTCAAAGGTCCAAAGAAGTTTAATGATCTGCAGGAAATGCTTCCACGAGTTAAGTATACGTTCTGCATTCCAATCAAGAAGGGTTGGGTAACCGCTAAGTTCTGGGAGATGGCCCACTATGGTATTATCCCTTTCTTACATCCAACATACGACGAACAAGACAACCTTAAGTGTCCAGAGTTTTTAAGAGTAACGGATTCTGCTGACTTGTTCAAAAAAATTCAGTTCCTTGAGGACAATCCTGAAGCATACGAAACACTAAAGGGCAATATCGAAAGCATGCTTAAGGATGAATACTACGATGGGTCGTATCTCAACGATCTTGCCATGAACACGCTGAAGGAGATTACAGCACATGAATGATATTACTTATGGTTCGATCGTTCCACTTATTGGTGGCGAGAACTTTGGAATTATGAAATCACTTGAGGGTCAATTACCAGAGTGGGTACTTTCGTACACTGACTTTGCTAAGAACGATGCTCATTTTATTAACCATCTTAAAGAGAAGGATTGGAAAGGTGAATATGTTTTCCTTAATGAAGAGGGCAACGAAGGATACAAGGCTAAAACCGTTGATGTGGTTAATACTGTTTGCCCTTGTGCTGGACTTAGTTCTCTCTCCGTTTCATCATCTGCAGATTCTGCAGTAAACGAATGGATGTATACGACTTCGGAATATGTTCTTAGTGAGATTAAGCCTAAGGTATTCTGGGGTGAGAACGCACCTCGTCTTTATACGAAGGCTGGTGAAAAGGTTGCCAATCGCCTGTATGAAATTGGTAAGCAGCATGGTTACTCGCTTAACTTGTATTACACAGAGTCCAGACTACACGGTTTGGCCCAAAAGCGACCACGTACGTTTTACTTCTTTACGAAGGGTACTGACAGCGCACCGTTGTTTAGGTATATCCGCCGTCCTCTTGAAAACATCGAGGATATTCTTAAAGCGGATATTAGTCCTGACGATCCTATGAACCGTTTGATTAACTCAGACAATCCGATGGATAATCCTTGGGTTGCTTACTGCGTTCACAAGTCAGGATCAAAGACACTTGCTGAATATTACGAAAAGATTGAGAAGACGACCAACTGTATCGTATCATCCGATAACATTTCAGATAACCTAAACGAGGTTGCTGATTGGATGGAACAACAGGGGTTTGACCAAAAGTTCGCTGACCGCGCTCGAGCAATGCAAGAGAAGGTCGACGGAGGTAAGGGTTATTGGGCACACGGTGTCACAATGCCAAAGGGGGAAATCCCATCATTGATTGGCGCAATGCCACACTCACTGATTAATCCATTCAAGGAGCAGTTCTTGACTCTACGTGATGCGCTTCGTATCATGAAGATGCCGGATGATTTCAATATGATTGGCGATAATCCTCAATCGCCAGGAAACGCAAATGCTATCTGTCAGAACGTCCCAGTGACTACTGCGGCTGATATGATGGACTTTGTAGTTGAGTACTTAAAAGGTATGACTGATACGGTATCAAGTGATTATGTTAGACAGAACAATTCTAGCATGAAGCATGAGATCGTTAATGAAGATCTTGTAGAGCTTGACCAATTTTTTGTATAAAATGGTTTACATACTTATCATTTTGTGGTATAATGGTAACTATAATATACAATGATTCGCTAATGAAACACAATAGGAGACTATATGTCTATAATGGATAAACTTAAAAAGAACTCAAAGATCAAGGAGACCTCGGTTCTCTCTGACTCAAAGTTCTTTTCTGAAAAAGATCAAACACCAACCGAGGTTCCGATGGTGAACGTTGCCCTGTCAGGTAATCCTGATGGTGGCCTTGCATCTGGTCTGACTGTCCTCGCTGGTCCATCAAAACATTTTAAGACTTCGTTCGCATTGCTTATGGCTGCAGCGTATCTTAAAAAGTATCCTGATGCAGTAATGCTGTTTTATGATTCTGAGTTTGGCTCACCGCAGGCATACTTTGAAACATTCGGTATTGATACGTCACGGGTACTACACACGCCAATCACTGATGTTGAGAAACTGAAGTTTGATGTGGTTGGTCAACTTGAACAACTATCACGAGGCGATCGTGTGATCGTCGTTATTGATTCGGTTGGTAACCTTGCATCTAAGAAAGAACTAGAGGATGCAATCAACGAAAAGTCAGTCGCTGATATGTCTCGAGCAAAAGCACTAAAAGGTTTGTTCCGTATGGTTACACCATACCTTGCTATGAAGAACATTCCAATGCTTGCGGTCAACCATACTTATCAAGAGATTGGTTTATTTCCTAAGGCTATCGTTTCAGGTGGTACGGGTATTTACTATTCAGCTGATAACATTTGGATTCTTGGCCGTCGTCAGAACAAGACAGGTACCGAGGTAACAGGATATGACTTTGTGATTAACGTGGAGAAATCACGATATGTTAAAGAAAAGTCAAAGATTCCTATTTCGGTTTCTTGGGACGGTGGCATCGAGCGGTATAGCGGTCTTATGGATGTTGCTGTTGCTGGCGGTTATGTTGTTAAGCCTTCTAATGGTTGGTATGCACATGTTGATCGATCTAATGGAACGTTTGAAGGAAAAAAATACCGAATGGCTGAATCCATGACTGCAGACTTTTGGGATCCTATCTTTGAGAAAACTGACTTCAAAGAATTCCTAATTAAGTCTTATACGATTGGCCACAAATCAATGTTTGATAGTATTGCACTGGAGATGGACGATGCAGCATCTGATTGATGAAATCTCAAAACTTCATTATAAGTATATCACAAATGAAGATGATCCCGACGCAACAGTTTGCGTCGGTTTAACTCAGCCTCCATACGAGGGTGTTGTTATTCAGTACGGCAATATGGATATAGTTGAAGATGAAGAAAGTGATGAGGCTCGACTTAGTTTTACGTATAAAGTAGTCGAGACTCCAATTGACGAAAGTCTATTTGATGATGCATTCAACGATTACCTAGGAGCGATCCTACATCATATCGTTGAGGATGCCGTAACTAGAGCTAACGAAACCGGAGAGCAGATAATTGGAACAAAAGATTCAAACGACGATACTACGGAATCTGATCAACAATGACGACTTCACTCGTAAGGTAATTCCGTTCATTCGGAAGGACTACTTCGAGTCGGATCATCGTCTAATATTTGATCAGGTTATTTCTTTCGTTGACAAGTACAACAAGTTACCAACACCGGAAGCTTTAGAGATTGAGCTTTCGTCATTGGACGTTAATGATGCATTACTTGTTGATGCGTCAACCGTACTTAATGGTATCCGCGCAACTAAAGACAATGAAGTGGATACTGAATGGCTTGTTGACGAGACCGAAAGGTGGTGTCAGGATCGCGCAATACATCTTGCGATCATGGAATCTATAAATATAATTGAAGGCAAGCATAATTCATTAAAGAAGGACGCATTACCAAAACTCTTATCAGATGCGCTTGGTGTAACATTTGACTCAAGCGTAGGTCACGATTACATCAACGATGCAGAAAAGCGATTTGATTTCTACCACACGGTTGAGGATCGTATCCCGTTTGATCTAGAGTACTTTAACTCCATCACCAAAGGTGGATTACCCCGCAAAACATTAAACATCGCACTCGCTGGCACAGGCGTAGGTAAATCCCTATTCATGTGTCATGTTGCAGCTAACGCCTTAACACAAGGAAGAAACGTACTTTACATTACAATGGAAATGGCTGAGGAACGTATCGCAGAACGTATCGATGCTAACTTGATGAACTTGCCTATCGACCAATTAGAAACTTTGCCTAAGGAAATGTTTGACAACAAGATCACGAAGATCGCACAGAAGAACATCGGCAAACTAATCATAAAGGAGTATCCTACTGGTGCTGCTCACACGGGACACTTTAGAGCCCTACTGAATGAACTGAAGCTGAAGAAAAACTTCATGCCTGATATGATCTTTATTGATTATTTGAATATTTGTAGTAGTAGTCGGATGAAAGGCCTTGGCGGATCAATCAATACCTACTCACTCATTAAGTCAATCGCAGAAGAAATCAGAGGACTCGCAGTCGAGTTCAATGTACCAATTATCTCAGCGACTCAGACAACTAGAAGCGGATTTGGAAACAGCGACGTTGGGCTGGAAGACACGTCTGAATCATTTGGACTACCTGCTACAGCTGACTTCATGTTTGCGCTCGTCTCAACCGAAGAACTCGAAAAGCTTGGACAGATAATGGTCAAGCAGTTAAAGAATCGCTACAACGATCCTACTGCAAACAAACGATTTGTTATTGGGGTCGATAGATCTCGTATGAAATTATATGATGTAGAAGAAGACGCTCAAACACTCATGGACGATGGCCCTGCCTTTGATAAGTCAACGAGTGGTGAGAGGGTCAACAGTGAGAAGAGAAACTTTAATGATTTTAAGGTATAACGATAGCTATCCTATAATGGAAGGCGCAGGTCAGCGGGCAATCGCTGATATGATTGAAAACATTTTCGTTGAGGATATCGTAGATCAGGGTGGGGTTAAACCACAGTCAGTCAGAACCATTGAGGATGTATCACTTGATGGTGTCCTTATAGATATTAAAACGAAGGACGTTGATCGTAGTTTCTCTATGCCTAATCTTATTTCGATTGATAGGCTACGAAAAAATTTTGATAGAACCATACGATACGTGTTTATTGATTACAGCGTTAATGATAACGAAGTAAGCATCGTTGGTGTTACCACCAAGGACATACATGAGATTCCTTGGGATTGTCTAGCGATCCAAAACCTTGGATTAGGACAATTGCAGTTAGCAAAAGATATTGGCTCTGCGGTATATAACGGAACGAAAGAAGAATGGTTTGATCAGCTTAAGGCTGAATCATACTCGTTTTATGAAAAGCAAATCGCTAAGTTTGAAAAAAAGAAGAAGGAATTATTATGAGCGAACAGGCACCTGGCATATTTGGAGAGTGGGACAGTGGATTATAATCCAGACAGTTGGGTAGTATTAAAGATTAAAGAAGGTAAAGGTACATTCCCTTTTTACAAAGTTCTAGCAGGTTGGAGCGGTGGTTATCTTGATGGTGACTCTTGGCGTATGAACAGCGGTATCACGGGTGTAGAGAAACAGTCATATCTGTATGGATTCTACGGTAGTTCTGGTTCTGTGTATTGGTGTCATAAAGGAGGTTATCGCTTGACAATGTCGCTCGCTGGAGTGTATAATCAACTCAAAGAGAACGAAGCCTTTGAAGGTCAGATTACGCTGATGCCTGAAGATACTAATTGGATGGAGATTGAGTGGTGGGAAGAATGAATTATTATGAGTGAACAGCAAAACTATTGTACGACGAAAGGCCTGCTTCCTGCATTCCTTATCATCGTATTCGTAATCGTGGGGATCCCACTATTGATGGTGGATAACGCTCGGTACTGTAAGCAATCGATTATTGTACCTTGTTATCCGTGGACGGTGCCAGAATAATGGCCGAAGCAATGACAGCAGCAATGATTCTTGCTATTATCATCTTAGGCGCCGTATGGATCGTAGTATCGGAGATGAATAAATGAATGCGGAAACTAAAACGTGGCAATGCAAAATAATCACAGACTCTAGCGGTGAAGCAATGGTAGAGTTTAGCGATGAAATAATGGAACACCTTGAGCTCAAGGACGGTGATACAATTGAGTGGATTGATAATAAGGACGGAACATGGTCGATACAAAAGAAGAAGTAAGGTACACGTTTAAGAATCGCTACGGTGACACTATGTCTATCGTAGAAATAGATAAATCAACCCTTTTATGGAGAGGATCCCATAACCACGAAAGGATCTCGTGTAACGAGGCTGGGACGATCACAATGGTCGACCCGTCAGGAGGGCCATATATTTGTGAAGGGCAAGACATCGGTTTGGACTATCCCCCTTGGAAAGGCCGAATCGTTGACCACTTTCAGCATCATGAAGAAGGATACTTAATTTTATGCAGGTAAGACTAATCGGTTATACTCAACCCGTAGCGGATGCGATCATTGGAATAGATGATGTTCAGGATTTGATCGCGTACTGCGCCAGAGTCTCTAACCCAGATAATCAGCTGAATCAGAAAACAGCGAAAAAGCTGTTGAACTATTTGGCCAAACATAAGCATTGGTCTCCCTTTGAGATGGCGTCAGCAACGATGGAGATCGAAACGACTCGTGACATCGCACGTCAGATCTTGCGACACCGTTCCTTTTCGTTTCAAGAGTTTAGTCAGCGATACGCGGATCCTACCCAGGATCTTAGTTTTGTAAAACGAGAAGCAAGATTACAGGATCCTAAGAACCGACAGAACTCGGTAGACATCGAAAGCGATCCTTCCCTTGTGGATAACGTAAAGAATCAGGAACTGATCGCGGAGTGGGGTCGCCGACAAAGCGGTATCATTGAACTGGCAAAGAAACACTATCGTTGGGCTGTAGAGAATAACATCGCAAAGGAACAGGCTCGTGCGGTACTACCTGAAGGCCTAACAGTTTCTAGGATGTATATGAATGGAACCATACGGTCTTGGATCCACTTCATTGAACTGCGATCAGGAAACGGAACACAAAAGGAGCACATGGAGGTCGCTAAGGCTTGCGCAAAAGCAATCGTAGAAATCTTCCCATTGGCCAATGAATACATTTCTTCTAAATAATACTAAGAATTACCACAAAGGCTGTGAAGTCGTTGCCGAGTATCTTATAAATAAATACGGCGTATCTGATTGGAGATACACTCGAGATCAACTTGAGGATATCGACTTCAGTAAGTATGACCGCGTCGTCCTAAACGGCGAAGGTACGCTTCATCACAATACTCGTTCAGCTCGAAGACAACTAACAGCCCTGAGGTTAGCCCAGTATGCAGGATGCGAAACTCATCTTGTCAATACTGTGTGGCAAGAGATGCCTAACACTTGGGATGACGTACTCGCCAACTGTAAATCCGTTCAAGTAAGAGAGGTACTATCACAATATGAAATGTCGTCTAAACATGGAAGACTACCTACAGTTGCTCCTGACTGTAGCTACCTTCATAACGATGTGGCTGTCCGTGAGTTCGCTCACGTAGCAGTCTACGAAGGCCAATATATGAAGGCCAATCCATACGGGGTTCAAGGCGGCTATCCTCGTATCGATATATTTAGTCAAACGTGGGAAGAGATCGTTAACCGTTTACGTAACTGCGATTTACTTATCACTGGTAGACATCATGAGATGTATGCCGCCTGTGTAGCAGAGTGTAGATTTCTTGTGACTCCTGGTAACACCTGGAAGAACCAAGGATTGTTGAAATCAGCTGGTGTGGATATACCGTTCGACGTAGATGGAGCCCTTTCGGGCAAATACGACGATCAGTATAACCGTTTGTGGGATTATTTAAGGTCCTTTAGAACTAAATAATCTAAAAAAAATTCATTTTTTTAGCCAATAAAATCAATAGGTTACGGAGGATCACCTCTAAGCCATTGATTCTATTGGCTTTTTTTTATGAAAAAAAATGAAAAAATATGCATTTTTCTATTTACATCCGCTAAAACATAGTGTATAATGGTACTATCAAATGGAAGGAAACTATGTTATGATTAAGATTTACCAAATTCAACTGACCGAAGATCAAGTCAACCTTATCAATGAAACTGGCGACCACAACTCGGTTCCAGCTCAAAAGGCTAAGCTTGATGCTTCTATCCTTGGCAAGTTCGCTGCCGAAAACTTCAAGTTCTACACTGAGGCATATCATGTCTACAGCGACGATCTTGAGGAAGCCTTCGAGGCAACCAATCTTTGGAACAAGCAAGAGATCGTGGACGTAATCGGAGATCGTGGTTACAGTTCATCAACTGGCGATATCTTTGAGAAGAACGGTGAGTTCTTCCTTTGCGCCAACTTCGGATTCAATCAAGTGGAGGTAGCATAATGTACGTAGTATCAACTCAGCACGTCGAGAACTATGGCGCTCATTGTGAGGACGGTAAGTTCTCTTCTGGTAACTCTTATTGGAAGTTCAAGGGTGGACAGGACTACATCGTAAAGGATGTGGATCGTCCTGCCGATGCTATGGCCTTCGTCATGGCTGCGTTCTCCATGAACTCTATTATGTTCAAGGAGTTCCCAACCGAGGTTAAGACCTTTGAGGAGTGGAACGCTGATCTTCCTGACGACCAGGAGTATCGTAAGTTCCTTCGTGAGCAGGTACTTGTTGTATCTCCTCTTACTGGCAACGATTTCAAAAAGGGGTGGCTCAATGTTTAAGAACCTATGTTACTCTATAGTCTTCTTTGGATTAATTGGTGTCGGAGTGTATGCCGGCAATGAGGCTCTTAAGATGCCGGATGTAAAGTTTAGTTACTCTACTGGAGCGTGTGTTGAAGTCGTCAACTACGATTCAGACCACAACTACACTTGTGAAGACTATCCGACTAAATTCAACCACGTATGGGTAGAATAATGAAGTTAGCTTATTGTGATTACATAGCTGATCGTATCAGACATTTCTTAAACTACGATCTCAAAGAGAATCGTCTTTACACTATTATCAGCGAGGTTGGTAGGGTTGAGATGGATCTGCATCCAACTGAAGGTTACTTTCAATCCACCAAAAAAGTCATTGAGGTAACTGACATAAATAGTAAAAGGTATAGGATTACCGTAGAGGAGATTTAATGTTTTTAGAGTATTGGATGATAGCAGTACTTGCAGCTATGTTTGCGGCAGGTATGTGGGACATGAATCTTAAAGGATTCAAGGAAGGCGTAGCGGCTGGAGCAGAAGGTGCTTTGGCCATGTTGGAGAAGGAAGGAATCATTGATGTTAGTATCGATGGAGAAATTTCTTCGTCAAAATGTGAAAAAAATTCATTTTAGCTATTTACATTAGCTAAAGACTATGGTATAATGGTTATATCAAATGGAAGGAGAATACATTATGTTTCAACAAGTAAATACTAAAGCCCGCAGTTCCAAGGATTATCTTGGATCAATCTATGCTGCCGATGCGGCCGGCATGCTTCAACTCGAAGATCTTCGTCGTATGGTTAAGAACTTGAATACCGATCTTCGTAAATTCGGTGCCACTGATTCTAAAGGTAACGCCATTCAGTTCCGAGTACGAGTCTGTGGTCGTGAACCTATTGAGACTGGAACCGCTACGCATTGGCTCTTTGGTACCGCAAAGGGTCGTAAGTACGACTGGGGCGGTAACTGCATCGGCGGTTTAGCTAACGCTTCTCGTTTTGATATCTACCTCTATAGGAGATAATCATGGGAAGAGTTAAGGACTATTTCTGGGACGAGATCGAGGCTGCAAGGGAACAAGAATACCTTGAGCCTGATTTTGAATCATATTACGAAAATTTGGAGTCACAAAATGCTACTGAAGATAAAGGGCGGAACCAAGAAGCAGAGAATGTTGGCGGAGGATGCGATAGTGTTCGTGGCCAACAAGTTCATGCCACGGATGACAACTCTTGATGTAGAGCTACGCATTCGTAAGTTCAACAAGAGTGGTGAGGAAGGCGTCGTCGGATGGTGTACATGGGAAGACAGCAATGTCCGACCCAGAACCTTCTTGATTGAGTCTGACTCTCAGCAGAATACAACGTCGTTCATTAAGACCGTCATTCATGAGATGGTCCACGTTAAGCAGTATGCTACGGGTCAAATGAAGGAACGTTTCAAGATGGGCCATAGGGTCTATTGGAAAGACAAGGATTATACTGGCACGAGTTACTCAAAGACTCCATGGGAGCGTGAGGCATATCGTAAACAGGAAAGTTTAACAAAGGAATTCCTTAGGGAATGGTTAGATGTAGAATAAGAAGCCCGTTTTAAGGGACAAGAAACTTCCATTTGATAAACTTGGGGCGGCGGGGTGTAAACTTTGTCGCCTTTCTTTTTTTATAAATAGTAGTGTAACTTCGGAGGTAACATGGCATACGACTTTTTTCCAAAGAGCGAACGTGAGTTAGCTAATAAGATTAAGGGATTTCCTGCTGACAATCAGTTGGAGATCATACGGCTGTTTAACTTCTTAAAGAAAAAAGCACGTGGGCTCGATGCGCCAATCAACCTAGATTTGAAAAAGCCATCCAATGTCAATGTAAGTAGACAACTCGATGGCGATGTTCGTATCGCAGACGTATCCCGCGGAGCTAAACTTAAGAAGGTTAAACTCAAATTTGGTAATGGCTCTTCAGGAAACCGAGGAGCTAAGAACAGGGGTAACCTATTCGAGGAGCAGTTTGCTAATGCTCTTTTGGACTGGTGGGCTGGACGACCCGTTGATGGCAAAATGTTAAAGGCTATTGAGGATCTCGATAAGACCTACAAACTAGGTGACTCCAAGAAGTTCATCGTTAAGGTTGAGGGTGGAGAAAACACCAGAAGGCCATTGCAGTTTGATTCAGGTATCTACCTTGACAATCCAAAGGGTCAAGGAAACGATGTTGGTCAATCAGTAACCGACATTACACTTGAGACGGACAAGGGGCCAATCTTTCTCAGCTTGAAACTCGGTGGTACGACTACGTTCTTTAACGTTGGTGTTCGTACTATCCTAACTCCACAAGAAATTCAAAAAGGTCAGATTACGAATCCAAAGGGTCTTTCCTTGTTGAAACTATTCGGAGTTGACCAAGAAAAGTTCTGTAAGATCTTCACCGGTGATCTACCAGGAGGAGAGATTATTAAGAATGCGCCATACGACAAAGGTATGATGAAAAAGCTGATGGAGTCTGGCATTGGATTCAACTACCATATCATTCATAAGTTTCCTGCTCGTATCCTAAGTAAGAAGATGGATAAAAAGGCAATGCAGTCAGCGGCTAAGACTGGAGATCTTACGATCTTTTATGGCGGTAAAGGCGGTAGCGGTAAACGAATAGACATGGAGTTTTCATCTCCTACATATTCATTTAAGATTAACATCAGAGACACACAAGGTAAGGATGGATTCCCTACTCGTATGATGTGTGACTTCAAATACGTATAGGAACAAACATGCAGACGTTCAAAACATATATCGCTGAGGCGGCTAAGAACCTCCATATGACTCACCTTGAGGATCAAGTAATCTATGGTGGAGTGAATGGCGCAAGACAAGCAATCCTTGCTCTTCGTTCTCTTCGTGATATGTTAGCCGGTGAGGCAAAACGTCCGGTTGATGTAACCGTCAAATGGGACGGAGCACCAGCCATCTTTGCTGGAGTGGATCCAAGGGATGGTAAGTTCTTTGTTGCTAAGAAAGGCGTGTTCAATAAAAACCCTAAGATCTATAAGACTGATGCCGATATCGATGCGGATACATCCGGTGATCTATCAAATAAGCTAAAGACTTGCCTTAAGTATATGCCTTCACTTGGTATCAAAGGTGTGGTTCAAGGCGACTTGATGTTTACGTCTGATGATATTGATACCGATACTATTGACGGTACTAAGTACTATACCTTTCAGCCAAACACAATCGTATATGCAGTACCCGTTGACTCTGACGGCGCAAAGGAAATCAAAAAGGCTAAGATGGGTATCGTATTTCATACACGATACACCGGATCTGACTTTGAGTCAATGAAAGCATCGTTTGATGTTAAGGCTTCTGAGTTTAAGGCAACACCAAATGTTTGGTTCCAAGATGCAACCCTTAGGGATCTATCAGGTACGGCTACGTTGACTAAGAAGGATACCGACGAGGTAACCAAGGCATTATCCGAAGCGGGTAAGATATTCCGTAAGATTGCTGGATCAACTCTTCGTGAGATCGAAGGAAATGAAACCTTGGCTCAAACCATTGAGACTTACAATAATACGTTTGTTCGTAAGCAGGAAGTCATCAAGGATACTAGAAAACATGTTGACGGATTAATCAAATATATATCTGATAAGTATCAAAAAGAAATCGATACCAAAAAGTCAGAGAAGGGTAAGGCAACATGGGAAGGCAAGAAGGCGGATATCTTAAAGTTCTTTTCTTCCTCAAATAAAGCTAACCTAAAACTACTGTTTGATTTGCAAAAAGCAATCGTTTCTGCGAAACTTATTATTATAAATAAACTAAACAGGTTGCAAAAGATGTCAACATTCGTTCGTACTCCAAACGGATTTAAGACGACAGGTGTTGAAGGATACGTTGCAATCGACAAGTTAAGTGGTGGTGCAGTTAAGTTGGTGGACCGTATGGAGTTCTCCTACAACAACTTTAGCCCTGATATTATTAAAGGCTGGGACAAACCGTCTCGATCCTAATGGGAATTTGGAAAAATGAAAGACTATAAACAAGTTCAACGAGAGCTTACGGAATTAAATGCAGATGGACATCAAGACTCGACTGACGAGGCCTTGACTGCTCAACAGCGAATGAAGCTGAAGCAATCCATCCGTCGTAACAAGGCTAAGATTCGCCTTGGACGTGAAAAGGCAAAACGTAAGACCGCGTCTCCAGAGGTACTACAAAAGAGAGCCAACAAACAGGCTCGTAACGCTATCCTTAAAAAGATACTAAAGAACAAGGATAAAAGCGACCTCAGTTATTCCCAAAGATCATCCATTGAAAAGCAGCTCGATAAAAAGAAGTCTGCTATCAAGCGTATCGCTAAACAACTCCTTCCAAAAATTCGTAAGGCCGACCGTGCTAAGTTAAGCGGCGGTAAGAAGGAGAAGTAATGTCTTTTAAGAGTTTTGCTGAATACGTTACCGAAGAGACGAAAGAAGTCGTCGTTGCATGGGGTCGATATAATCCCCCTACGATTGGTCATGAGAAGCTTATGACTGTTGTTAAAAAGGTTGCGGGTAGCGGTCAGTACAGAATCTATGCATCTCAATCGCAGGATCCCAAAGAGAATCCTATTGAGTATAAAACCAAAGTAAAATATATGCGCAAGATGTTTCCAAAACATGCGCGCAGCATTATGCTTGAACCAAAGATCCGTACAATGTTTGATCTGATGACCAAACTATACGACGAAGGATTTACTAAGGTAACCCTCGTTGCTGGTTCTGACAGAGTTCCTGAGTATGATGTAACACTAAATAAGTATAACGGTGTAAAGGGTCGCCACGGTTTCTATAACTTTGAGGGTGGCGTTAATATCGTATCGGCAGGACAGCGAGATCCTGACGCAAAGGGCGCAGCGGGTATGTCTGCATCTAAGCTCAGAGCTGCGGCCGAAAATAACGATTTCAAAACATTCAGTAAAGGTATGCCTGCTGGGTTCAAAGAAACCCAACAGTTGTTCAATGATGTTCGCAAAGGTATGGGTCTGAAGGAATCATATGACTTTAGATCTCACTTGCAGTTACAGTCAGTGTCGGAGGAAAGGGAAGCCTACGTTTCTGGAGATCTATATAAAGAAGGTGATCTTATTGTCGTAAAGGAAGACGACGAGGTTGGTGAGATCATTATGCTAGGATCTAATTACGTATTGGTCGAAATGGCTAGTGGTAAAAAGGTACGTAAATGGTTAACCGACATTGAGTTGGTTGAGAAACTAAAACCACAAGATCCTGATGCTGATGAAGTTCCAGGGTCTCAACCTAAAGGTTACTACAAAGGTGTTGATAAGGATAAGAAAGTCGCACGGGCTAAGCACTTCCAACGAGGCGCTAAGAGTGACGATGATGATCCTGCTTCTTATAAGCCTGCTCCAGGAGATGCCGAGGCCAAGACTAAGCCATCCAAATTTACTAAAAAGTTCAAAAGAATGTATGGTGAGCAGGACGCAACTGACAAGGCCAAGGAACGTATTGATAGAGAAAAAGAATCTGATAAGATTAAGCATGACCGTATGATGGATCGTGCAAGGCTCAGAGATACCAAAGCAAAAAATCAAGAGGAAGATGTGAAATCATTTAGTTCATTTGCTGGTATCATGACCGAGGATACTACTGCAGCACTTAAGAAGAAAGCTGATAAATCAGGTATGCCAGTAGGGATCCTAAGAAAAGTTTATAACCGTGGCGTAGCCGCTTGGAGAACAGGACATCGTCCTGGTACTACTCCTGCACAGTGGGGTATGGCTCGCGTCAATTCATTCGTAACTAAATCGTCAGGAACTTGGGGCAAGGCTGATTCCGATCTTGCTTCTAAAGTAAGGGGAAAATAATGGACTTCTTTAAGTTAAGAGAAAACGCTGGAGAGTTTGGCACAGACAAACTCAAAAAGAAATACGAGGATGACACTCCTGGTCAAAACGAAAAGTATCGCCCACCTACTAAGGCGGAGATCGATGCTGACAAGAAGAAGGATCAAAGAGGTAAGAAGCGTCCTTCTATGTCATATAAGAGCGCTAAGAAATCTGTATATAAAGGCATGATGGGCGGTCTTAAGAACGAATCAGTTGAGCAGCTCGACGAGTTGGATGCAAAGACTCAAAAGAAGTTCGTCGCTGGCGCAAAGGCTATGAAGGCATACGCTACGAAGAATGGTGGAGTCGATAAGGCAGACTTTATGAAGGCTGCTAAAATGATGGACGACATCGCTCGCATCAATCTACTTCAAGCAGGTCCTATCCTTTCAAGACTGAATCGTTTTGTCGATGGATTGGATACTGATGTCCGTGAGCGTATCTACGTTGAGCTTAAGAAGGTTGGTCTTGTAGAATCCATCAACGAAGAGCTTAAGGTATCTGATGGTGTAGCAAAGTGGATTACTGATTTCCAAGCATCTGATGCTCCACAGTTCCAAGGTAAGTCTGACGACGAAAAGAAAAAGATGGCTATAGCTGCATTCATGGCGGCTAAGCAAAAAGACGGTGGCGACGATAAGGAACCACAAAAGGATGAAAGCTCAAAGGCGGCCTTAATGAAGAAGCTTGCTAAATCGGCAGCCTCTTCCGAAAAAGGTAAAGCAAAAGTAACTTTGAAAAAGGCTCCTTGGGATAAGAAGAACGAATCGGTTCAAAAGGGAACTCATATTTCAGACGATCCAAAGGCTATGGCTAGAATAGAAAAATTCTTCAAAGGTTTGAAGCATCAGCCCAAAGGCAAAGATATGAAAGATATGTTTGGGTTCATGATGAAACAAATGGGTTATAACTCCAAGACCGGCCTTAAAGAAGATATGAACGAAAACGAAGATCTAGCAGAAGCTCCTGGCAAATATACAAAAAGAGGTGATAAAGAGCTGTATCAATGGGGTGACATCAATCAAGCTTTGATGTCTGCCGGCGCTAATATGCGAATTATCAGCAATGTATTGACTAAGCTTTCAAAGAAAGAAGTTGGTTTACACGAAGATCTAGCAGAAGCAGCCCCTAAGATTAAAGGTCCTTCCGTAAAAGGTGGAAAGATCATGGGAGTGCCAGGAAAAAAGCTAGGGCAGAAACTTGACATCGAGCCACAAGTTAGTGGTCTGAAATTGATGTTCAGAGTAACGAGTGACGATGGTTCGTTTAAGACCGTTGATGTTGCTGGTTTAGCTAAGATGGTAAAGTAATGAAGTCTTTTCTAGATTATACTAAGGAAGGTTCAGAAACCTGGGAAGCAGGTTACAAGAGAAGAGTCGTTAAGACTACGAAACCTGAACATAAAGAGAAGGGGCTTAACTGGAGGATCAAAGGTAAGGATCGTCCGGAGATATCTATAAAGCTCTATAAAGATAAGCCATCGCAGCAAGAATTTAATAAACAAATGAAGCGCGTGGCAGGTCATGAGTTTGGAGGCTAAGGTGAAAAAATTCAATAGTTATAATCAAGACGTAGTGGATCAATACTGTGAAGAGTGTGATCTTTACGAGAATCTTGAAATCACTGAAGCCGAATATCAGGGTAAGAAAGTTAAACTAAATGATCCGTTTAGAACGTCGGGTGGTCCTAAAAAGTTTGCAGTATACACTAAGAACGATAGTGGTAATGTTGTTATTGTACGCTTTGGTGACCCTAAAATGGAAATCAAAAGAGACGACCCAGCTCGTCGAAAGTCTTTCCGTGCCAGACATAACTGTGACAATCCTGGACCAAAATGGAAAGCCCGATACTGGAGTTGTTACCAGTGGCGAGGCGGAGCAAAAGTAGATAACTAGGGGATTAACTACCATGGCAACTAAACGCGAGCAAGAACTGCTCACAAAACTATCAGACAAATTTGATGTACACATGGAACAAACCGCCCATGATCAAAAGAGAATGATAGTGATGGAAGAGAAGCTAGATAAACTAGCCGACGCTGTTGTTTCCATCGCAAGAGCTGAAGAAAAGATTTCTGTTCTCATTGAGGATACGCGTGATATAAAAACTAGCGTGGATGAGAACACTAAAAAGATCCATGAACTTGAACTAACTTCGTCAGCCAACTCTGCTGATCTGAAAACATTAGGCAAGTTCTTCTGGATGGTCGCTGCGGCGGCAATCACAATCTGTGCCGGAGCAATATCAATGGCACTTGGAATACTAGAGTAATTAAAGGAGCACTCAAATGTCGCTAGACAACGAACTTAAGAGTATCGCTCAAGCGTATTTGAGCATGCTTGACGAAAAGAAAATGGCCAAAGAAAATGATGATGAGGACAAGGTTGATTGTCCTAAGTGTGAAGGCAAAGGATGCGATCATTGCGATGACAAAGGTTATCATATGAAAAAAGATGAAGCAATGGATCCTGTCAACAAAAAGGCCGTTAAAAAAGATTTTGACGATCGTAAAGATAAAGACATCGATAACGACGGAGACGTCGATGATTCTGATGAGTATCTTCACAAGCGTCGTAAGGCAATATCAAAATCAGTCAAGAAGGAATCCTATGATTGGGATACTATTCTTGAGATGAGCGATGACGAACTCGATGCATTTATCGATAGTCTTCCAGAGTCTGCAATTGATCAACTCACGAAAGAGTTTGAAGCGATCAGTGAAGCAGCTTCCGCTCAGATGAAACCAAAGCCTGAGGATCAAGAGAAGCTTGAACCACGCGCAGCTGGTGAAAAGGATTTTGCCGATAAGCATAAGGTTGACGTAAAGGATAATCCTGAGACTAAAAAGCAGGATGGTTCTGAAAAGGTTAAACAAGCTGCTGGTCGTAAAGGCGATAAAAGACTAAAGGACGTTCGTAAGTAACCAATAAATATCAGTATAATGATATTATTGAGGTTACGCAATTATGAAGTCTTTTGATGAATTGAATGATGAAAACTTTTTGGAGTTTGCTGCAAAGTATTATAGTAATCCGCAGTGTACTTCAGAAGAAGAGTTTTATGATGACTTAAACCGTTTTAAGTATTTGAAACGATTGATGAAAAGGTATTTTGACAAGGGGGATCTGCAGGAAAGATTGATACTAAACCACATTATTATACTATACAATGTGTTTGGTATTCCTGCAGCAAACCGCATGATGTTCTATAAGTTTGAACCTCATTGCTGGCCCCTTATTAAAACCTTTCTTATCTTTCTTCATTACCTTAAGACGAATGAGTATAACGACATTCCTCTTGACGAAAATGTTATAGAGGTACTAAGGAATCTATAATGGGCATTGTTTCTAGAGCAGCAGATGTATATTACACATACAGATTCATTCGCACGTTGGTCACACCGTGGGAAGAACTGGATGCCTATAAGTTAGGTCTTATTGACGGAAACGGAAAGAACCTAAAGAAACCTTCTACGTCTGAGGAAAAGGATTCATACAGCGTATTCTTTAGACTCGTATTTAATATCAAAAGAATTTTAGAAAAGTTGCCGTTCGGTAAGAGTCGTATCTCTTCCTATGCCGCAGCTTTGTTTTTGCTCAAGGAACACACTAAGATGTCCGATGAGCAAATGGCCCATGCTTTTGCCGAGGTAGGAATAGACATTGATAGTCTACTTGCTGAGGATAACGCGTGGCACGTACAAGAGAATAACACACTATCTCCTGGTGTGTTTAAGTTGGCGCAGGATATCGCTAGTCCACTGACTGGTGAAATGATTGCTCGTAAAGGAACTACTGTTTTAGTTGACGAAGGGACAGAACCGTCAGGTCTTGTCTTAGGCGAAAGTATATATAAAATTAAGCATGTTCAAACTAAGCAGGACATATTTGTATCTTCCGGAGACTTGTTGCGATGAAAAATTTTAGCTTTTGGGTAGCTACTATGGATGAAGAATTACAAGAAGCTGCTGCTCCTCGTTGGAAAAGAGCTGGTCCTAATGGCGAAATACAAGCTACTATCGGTGGAAAGAAATATCAAATAGAAAAAGCACTAGACCACAACGAACGCCATAAAGGCGAGTGGAAAGTTATGGTTTGGGATAAGCGTAGACGAGACTGGGAGTGGGAAACCACTGAGTACAGTAAAGCCAACGCTAAAGCTTGGATTATGGATAGACTAAAAGAAGAAACCATTGATGAAGATAGTCCTTGCTGGGATGGTTATAAGCAAGTCGGTACTAAGAAAAAGGGAAAAAGAACAGTTCCCAACTGTGTACCAGAAGATGCACCCGTAAACGCGGTCGGTACGGACGGTGGCGTTGATCTGAACCCAACAGGTCGCCCCGTGAAAATGGATCGCAGGTCTAGGTGGGACGTGAGCAAGTTGTTCCGTCGTGCAAATGGACCTAAAAAGAAACAGGAGAAATAGAATGATTGACGTACTTATCTGGGTAGCAGTTGGCGCATTTATCGGTTGGAACTTTCCTCAACCGTTTTGGGCAAAGGCCATCCAAAATAAAGTTATGAGCGTTCTTAAAAGAGACGTATAATGTTTGGTGGATTGAAGGTTTATTTGATTATGGGATCAGTGTTGGCGACGGTTGCCGTAGGTGGTTACTTTTACTATAAAGACACTCAGGCTCAGATCAAACTATTAACTGAAAACGCAGCAAAACTAGAAACAGCAGTTGACGCCCAGGAAGTCGTAATAGACCAAATGGAACAAACTGCGGCAAGGCAAGCTGAGCTAAACACTCAGCTTAACGAGTCTTTACAAGCAGCAGAATCCTATCAGGATGAGCTATTGAATAAACTTCAGGAACACGACCTTACTCGCTTGGCGATTCGTAAACCTGGACTAATCGAAAGTAGAATTAATGATGCAACCAAAAAACTATTTGACGATCTCGAGTCTGCTACTAGCAACTAGTGTACTCGGTGGCTGCGCACTGTTCTCTCCACAAGAGAAGATAGTAACCGTACCTCAGATCATAGAAAAAGATATCCCATTGGCTGATAGACCAAAAGGTCTTTCTTTGGCCGACGTTGAGTTTTTTGTTGTCACCGCCGAGAACTATGATGAGTTCGAAAGTCGTTTTACGGATGAGAACGGCCAATTGGTATTCGTTGCTATGTCAGTCCGCGGCTACGAGGCAATGTCCTTGAACATGGCCGAACTTCGTAGGTACATACTTCAGCAAAAAGAAGTCATTGTTTACTACGAAAATTCTTTAGAAAAAAATACGAAAAAAGACACACAATAGGGTTTACATCCTAGCCTTTTTGTGGTATAATAGTCTTATCATTTAGAAAATTGGAGTCACTTGATGGCAGATAATATTTTTGTTACTAAAAGGGACGGCCGAACTGAGCCGTTCGACCTTGATAAAGTCCATAAAGTACTCGAGTGGGCAACTGCAGATATCACTGGCGTGTCTATATCAGAGATTGAAATCAAGGCAAATATTCAGTTATACGATAAGATCCCAGCCTATGACATTCATGAGCTTTTAATCAAATCGGCGGCAGAGCTGATATCTGATAGAACGATTAACTATCAGTATGTTGCCTCACGTCTAATTAACTACAAGTTGCGTAAAGAGGTCTATGGTCAATACGAACCTTGGCCCTTAGCTCAACTTATCATTGAGAACGTATCCCGTGGTGTATACGATGGATCCATCATGGAGGAATATACCCGTGATGAGATAGATCAATTAGGATCATACATCAAACACGAACGTGACGATATGTTTACATTTGTTGGTATGGAACAGTTCCGTGGCAAGTATCTCGTGCAGGACCGTAGGACCAAAGAATACTACGAAACTCCGCAGATGCTGTATATGATGATTGCGGCCACACTGTTTATAAACTATCCAAAAGATACCCGTATGAAATGGGTAAAGGAGTTTTATGATGCAATCTCACAATTTTACATTTCTTTACCGACTCCAATTATGGCTGGCGTGCGTACACCTACTCGTCAGTTCTCGTCATGTGTCCTTATTGAAAGCGGAGATAGCTTGGATTCAATCAACGCCACGTCGACGTCGATTGTTCGGTACATTTCTAAGAAGGCTGGAATCGGCATTGCCGCAGGCAGTATCAGAGCACTCGGAGCTAAGATTGGAGATGGTTCGATTGTACACACAGGACTTATCCCTTTTCTTAAGTACTTCCAGGCTGCGGTCAAATCGTGTAGTCAGGGAGGAGTGCGCGGCGGTGCAGCAACTGTATATCTCCCAATCTGGCATTTAGAGTTCGAGGATCTTGTAGTACTTAAAAACAACAAGGGTACCGAAGAGAACCGAGTCCGTCATATGGACTATGCATTTCAGTTCAATAAACTGATGTATGAAAGGCTACTATCAGGTGGTAACATTACGTTCTTTTCGCCTGATGATGTCCCTGGACTATACGAAGCATTCTATGCGGACCAAGACAAGTTTCGTGAGTTATACGAAAAGTATGAGCGCAAGACATCCATTCGTAAAAACTCTATGCCAGCGATTGATGTCTTTAGTCAGTTCATCAAGGAGAGAAAGGACACTGGTAGAATCTACCTAATGAATGTCGACCATGCAAACGATCACGGCGCGTTCAAATCAGACCTTGCTCCAATCAGGCAGTCAAATCTATGTTGTGAGATTGATCTTCCAACTAAACCATTAAACTCAGCAAACGACGACGAGGGTGAGATCTCGCTGTGTACGTTATCAGCAATTAACTGGGGACTCATTAATGAACCTAAAGACTTTGAAAAATACTGTAATCTCGCCGTTAGATCGCTGGATGCTCTTCTCGATTACCAAGCTTATCCTGTTAAAGCAGCCGAAGTTTCCACACGGAACCGTCGTCCTCTTGGGATTGGTATTATTAACCTTGCTTACTTTTTGGCGAAAAGAGGATTGGGATATAACGAAGAAGCATTGGCCACTATTGATGAATACGCTGAGGCATGGTCATATTACCTAATCAAGGCATCTGCTGATTTAGCAGCAGAGCAAGGATCCATTCCATTGATCAACGAATCAAAGTATGGTGACGGAGTTCTTCCTGTTGACACCTATAAGAAGGATGTTGATGAACTCGTCAAACCTAAACAGAGAATGGATTGGAAAGGTCTACGAAAGCAACTGAAAACATCAGGCATTCGTAACTCTACTCTGATGGCGTTAATGCCAGCAGAAACATCTGCTCAGATATCCAACTCCACGAATGGTATTGAACCACCTCGTGCGTTGGTATCGTATAAGCAGTCAAAGGATGGTGTAATGGCTCAGGTAGTTCCTGGGTACCACCATCTTAAAAATAAGTACGATCTGCTGTGGGATCAAAAATCTCCACAGGGTTACCTTAAGATTTGTGCAGTACTACAGAAGTATATCGATCAGGGAATATCCGTGAACACGAGTTATAATCCTGAGCACTTTGATGAAGGTAAGGTACCTATGTCTGAAATGATTAAAGACATTGTTACTTTTTACAAGTATGGTGGTAAGCAACTATATTATAACAACACTTACGATGGATCCGGTGAGTTCAAGGAAGAAGCATTAGTGGAACTTGAGTCAGCCGCAATAGATGATGAGCACTGTGATAGCTGCGTCATATAAGGAAAGCACATGTCAGTATTTCAAAAGAAGAAAAAATCTCACCTTGAGTCAATGATGTTCTTTGACGAGCCCGTGGATGTGGCTCGTTATGATCAATTGCGTTATCCTACATTGGATAAGATTACCGATAAACAGTTAGGTTTCTTTTGGCGACCAGAAGAGGTCGACGTATCAAAGGACAAGGGCGACTTTGCCAACCTGACTGATAACGAAAAACATATCTTTACATCGAACCTTAAACGGCAGATCCTATTGGATTCCGTTCAGGGTCGAGGACCAACCGAAACGCTCATGCCGGTTGCGTCAGTTCCAGAGATTGAGCCGTTGGTTATGGCGTGGGCATTCATGGAGACTATTCATAGTCGTTCTTACACGCATATCATTCGTAACGTATATCCAAACCCAAGTCGTGTCTTTGACGAAATGTTGGATATCCAAGAGATCGTTGATTGCGCAAAGGACATTAGTCGATATTATGATGAATCGATAGAGGCCTCAAAGTGGTGGGAACTACTCGGTGAAGGCACGCATACCGTTAATGGTAAAAAGGTCGAAGTGGATCTATACGAACTAAAGAAAAAACTATGGATGGCTCTGAACTCAATTAATGTTTTAGAAGGAGTACGATTCTATGTTTCGTTCGCTTGTTCGTGGGCTTTTGCAGAGCTTAAGAAGATGGAAGGCAACGCCAAAATCATCAAGTTCATCGCAAGAGATGAAAACACCCACCTCGCCGCCAGTCAAACAATCCTCAAAGCCCTCCCGAAAGACGACCCAGACTTCGAAAAAATCAAAGAAGAAACGTCCGACGCGGTAATTCAAATGTTCGTTGATGCAGTCGAACAAGAAAAGCAATGGGCTGATTATCTGTTCAAGGACGGATCAATGATTGGCCTTAACGCTAAACTCTTATATGATTATATAGAATGGATCGCGTGTAAGCGCATGAAGGTGTTAGGTTACGCCTGTCCGTACTCTCCTGGTCAATCAAATCCATTACCGTGGACTGAAAAATGGATTGGCGGAGGAAACGTTCAGGTGGCACCACAAGAAACTGAGATCAGTTCTTATGTTCTTGGCGGGGTTAAACAGGATGTATCTGAGGATACTTTTAAGGGATTATCACTATGAACATTACTATCTATTCAATGGATGGGTGTGGTCACTGCGTTGGTGCAAAGGCCGCACTCACTCTTAAGAACATTGATTTTACTGAAGTCAAGGTTCCACACGATATGACTACTGCAGCCTTCGTTGAGAAGTTTCCTATGGCAAGATCGATGCCACTTATCTTTGATGGCGACCACCTGATTGGTGGTCTTCAAGAACTACAGTCCTATCTACTCTCAAAGGAGTTAGAGGGCGTTACGATATGAGCATCACTAAGGAATGTTTTGCTTGTGGGGTTAAGTTTAGTATTAAGTTTGACGATGATGAGGCAGAACTAAATTTCTGTCCTCATTGTGGTGAAGAGGATTTTGAGGAACTACAGTTCGAGGATGATCCTGACTATGGAGACTGGGACGAGGAGTAATATATAAATAGTCTATATTGAATAAAATATGGACTAAGTATGAATTGGTTATATGAAGGCGCGGAGTACGAACTACCAGAAGGCGTTGACCATTCGGATATTTACGGGTTTGTTTATCTTATTACTAATATCGAGAATGGCCGCAAGTACATTGGAAAAAAGTTCTTTTGGCGCAAGAAGATCCTTCCCATCACTAAAACTCGTAAACGACGAAAACACACCCAGGTCGAATCCGATTGGAGAAGTTACTATGGGTCGTCGGAAGAGCTCAATTCAGACATAGAAAAATACGGCAAAGACAACTTTCGCAGAGAGATACTACACATCTGCAAAACCAAAGGCGAGTGTGGTTATCTGGAAGCAAAGGAGCAATTCGTGAGAGATGCATTGCTAACAGACGAATACTACAACACGTGGATTCAAGTTAGAGTAAGAAAAAATCATATTAATGGTTTACATCTTAAGGAAAATGGTGTATAATAGTACTATGAATGATAACGTAATACCTTTCCCTGTGGTACATAAGTCTGAGGAATCAGTCGAATTGGCCCTTGACATATTTGAAGGTATAGCCGAATTCTTAGATGATGAAGGCTACGACATAGATGATATGAAGGATGATCTGAACGTCATCTGCAATATGATGGTAGCAGCCATCACCCGACAGGCTGGAAATCCGCATTTCCTACATGAGGTATTGGCGGAACTACATCAGACCTTAAAAAAACTCGTAGAGGATAACCAAGAAGATAATGATAGTAATTGATTATAATGGAATCGCCATAGCTGGCGTTGTGGTACAAAAACTAGAGATCAATGAGGACCTTATACGTCACATGATTCTCAACTCAATTCGAATGTATAACAAAAAGTTTCGTAGTGAGTACGGCCAAGTAGTTATCGCGTGTGATGCGCGGACATGGCGTAGGGATTACTTCCCTAACTATAAATTTAAGCGGAGAGAAAACCGTGACGACTCGGCAGCAGACTGGGATGAGATCTTTCGTATCATCAATCAGGTCAGGGATGAGATCGCTCAAAACTTCCCTTATAAAGTTATTCATATTGACGGCTGTGAGGCTGACGATATCATTGGTGCTCTTGCTTATGAGACTCAAGAGTTTGGTAAACACGAACCAATGATGATCGTTTCATCCGACAAGGATTTCATTCAGCTGCAAAAGTTTAGTAACGTTAAGCAGTTCAGTCCAATGCAAAAGAAAGCAGTGACTGATAAGAACCCAAGACATTATCTATTCGAACATATACTGAAAGGAGACTCAGGTGATGGAGTCCCTAATTGTCTCAGTCCTGATAATACTTTTGTTGATGGTATACGACAGTCACCAGTGACTAAGAAAAAGATTGAACATTGGCTAGAACATGCAGAGGATCTGCAGTCCGTTATGGACGAGAACACTTATCGTAATTACGTTCGCAACAAGAACCTAATCGATCTGTCCTGCACACCTAGTCATATAAAAGAAGCAATTATAAATAAGTTTGAGGAGGATCCTATTGGTCTCAAAAGGAATGTCCTAAATTATCTTATTAAGAAACGTTGCAAAATGCTAATAGAATGTGTTGAGGAGTTTTACTAAAATGGCAGTGAATAAGTTGACTGGACTAACAGTCCATGAAATCCTAACTAAAGCGGGTGAAGCACCTACCCGTGTTGACAAGGTTGAAGTACTTCGTGAGTACAATACCCTTGCTCTTAGGGATGTTTTGAAGGGTGCATATGATGACGAGGTTGAATTCATTCTTCCTAAAGGTGAGCCACCATACACACCTGCTGATGAAAAAAGTGTTCCCTCGAATCTTAATAAGCAAACGAAACGGTTTCGCTATTTCGTTAAAGGCGGCCCAGGCGAGTCGCTCCAACCCGTAAAGGTAGAGATGATGTTCGTCAAGTTGCTTGAGGCAATCCACCCTAACGATGCGCAGCTTGTTATTAAGATGAAGGAAAAGGACCTAGCTGGTGCCTATAAGGGAGTTACCAAAAAGCTAGTGTCAGAAGCTTTTCCGGGCCTAATCGTTAAATGATGTAAAAATATAAATACCATTATGGTAAGAAAACATTATCATTCAACTGAAAGCTCTAAGATCGTTCTACGGTCCTAGGGCTTTTTCACTTTTTGGAGCTATCACACAACGGAGGAACCTAACTATATCTCGGCAACGACCAATCACTAACAAACGGAGAGATGACGAAATGTATGGATCTCAAATAGAAAGATTGAAGCGAGACTCAAAGGAGCTTAAACATTATATGTACAGAATGGAGAAACGTGGTAATTATCATATTCTGCATAAATTAAGAGTTAAGTACGATTACTTGAACAGCCGAATCAACGATATAGAACAGGAGTTACTTGCAGCATAAATTACTTAAAATAACTATTTACATTACCCTTCTTTTGTGGTATAATAGTAATTATGAATGCTACAGAGGAGGGTAATATATGCGACAACTAGAGCTTTTTCCAACATACGCCGTAATGATCGAAATCGATGAAGGCGATTGGCAATTCGTCAAGGGCCGTGGTGGTAATTGGAAATCAACCGATGACGTTAGGATCTTTGGATCCAAAGAAGAGGCGGCTAAAGAAGCTGCTAGGTGGAATAACCCAGATATTGTATTATATGATGTAGGAGTGATGAATGAACTTATTCATACTAAATGAGGATCCTGTCATAGCTGCACGAGAGCAGTGTGACAAGCATATCAATAAGATGGTTATTGAGTCAGCTCAAATGCTGTCAACAACTCATCGCATGCTTGATGGTACTATGTACTATGAGCTAAGCAAGAACAATCGTAGGGTCAAACGATATAAGTTAACTGACCTTCGTGAGCAGCAACTGTACAAGGCAGTTCATTTTAACCATCCTTGTACCGTCTGGACTCGTGAAAGTCTATACAACTATATATGGCACTACAAACATTTCATCGCCCTTTGCGACGAGTTCACGCATCGTTATGGTAAAGTACATATGACTGACACTAAGTTGCGTAAAGTACTGATGGCACCTCCGTTCCATATTCCTAACATTGAGCGTACTCCTTTCAAGTTGGCAATGAAATCCAATCCTGAGTGTATGTTCCCTGAGGATCCAGTCAAGTCCTACCGTATGTACTATAAGACAAAGCAGTCTAGGTTCAAAATGGCTTGGACTAAACGTGATGTACCGGAGTGGTTTGCGGCGTGATGTTACCTATTGACATCTTTGAGTATAAAAAGCGATGGTCTTGGAATGCTCATATCATAAAGCTCCATAGCGACTATCGTAGTGAAGCAAAGGACTGGTGTAAATCTCAAATGCTTAAGCAGCAGTGGGATGTACAACAGTATACTAACGTCTATGAGGATACCTATTTGTTTGAGGAGAAAGACGATGCGGAAAGTTTCGCAAGACGATTTAACGTCGCCTGTAAAGACAGGTTATCCAGACTGTGATGCAGTCAATCGTGAAAGCTATTACGACTACATGAAACGTCGCAGTCGTGAAGAAGATGAAAAGTTACGTATAGATAATAATACTGCTTATCCATATAAAGGATGGAGTCAAGACGCCATTGTCTCTGACTTGCGAAAACGAGCAGATCAATTGAGGAAAGACATAGATGCCTACGTACACGGTGAGAAACACTGATGACGACTCAGAGTTTGAGATACTAACGTCATGGGATAGCCTTCAAGAGATTCTTAAGAAGAACCCACATTTCAAAACAGTTATAACAGCTCCTAGGATAGTTTCAGAGCGTGGAACTAATCTCAAGGTCGATGACGGTTTCAGAGAAACCATGTCAAAGATCAAGGATACATATAAAGTAAATAACATTAAGGATTACTGAACAGTGAAAAAGAGTGCCGGTTCTCTTAAAGTTAGACTTGACGATATGGTTGAGTTTGAGCCTTTAACTAAAATACAGAAAGATGTAATCGATGAGTATGAAGCAGGAAACAATCTCGTCCTTGCAGGATCTGCAGGAACTGGCAAAACATTCTTGGCTATGTCCTTGGCTCTTGAAGATGCACTCGACAGAGATTGCTCACAGGACAAGGTCGTCATCGTTAGATCGATCGTTCCAACGAGAGACATCGGATTCCTTCCTGGAGATGAGGAAGAAAAGAAGGATGCATACACTGGTCCATACCGCGCAATATGCACGGAACTATTTAACGAACCTGACGCGTGGACAAAACTCAAAACGGCGGGAACCGTAGGGTTTATCTCCACCTCGTTTATTCGTGGACTTACGATTAACGACGCAATCATCATCGTTGATGAAATGCAGAACTTGACCTTTCATGAGTTGGACTCAGTGATAACTCGTGTTGGTCGTAACTGTAAGTTTATCATGTGTGGTGACTACTATCAATCTGATTTTAACAAAGAAGGTGATAAAAATGGCATATTGAAGTTTTTAACTATTGTCGAACAACTACGGAAGTTTTCCGTATTTGAATTTGGCTGGGAAGACATTGTACGTTCTGACTTTGTTCGGGACTACATTATGACCAAGGAAATGCTGAAAATAAGAGAGTAAGTGTCATGGCGAAGTTCAAGAGATTTGATCCTCGTAATAAGAATGCAAACAAACACAAAAGAATGTCCAAAAACGCTTTCGTAGCAAAGAAATTTATAGATGATGAAGAATATGTTTATACACGAACAAATAGACCTAGGGTACGAAGACCTAGAAGCGAAAACAACCTCCAGCGGGCGTAAGTATCAAACGCCAACGGGTAAGCAGTATCCGTCAGTAACGACGGTATTGTCAATCCTATCAGAGGAAGCAATTCAGAAGTGGAGAGCCAGAGTTGGCGCAGAGGAAGCGAATAAGATATCGCACCGAGCGGCAACTCGAGGTACTGCTGTACATGAGATCATTGAGAAGTATCTTGATAATGATCCACAGTTCAAGGAAGGATATATGCCAAACATTATATCCGACTTCATGGACGTTAAACAGATCCTAGACGAAAGGGTCGGGACGATCTATGCTCAGGAGTGTCCACTCTACTCTGATTACCTTAAGATCGCTGGCAGGGTGGATTGTGTAGCTGAGTTTGATGGTAAACCTTCAATCATTGACTTTAAGACTTCGCGCAAAACCAAAAAGAAATCTTGGATTGAGAACTACTTCATTCAGGAGTCCGCATATGCCATTATGTGGGAAGAAAGAACTGGTATGCCAATCACTCAACTAGTGACAATCATATCCGTTGACAACGAGGACTCTCAGGTCTTTATCGAACATAGGGACAACTGGGACGCTAAATTATTGGAGACCATTGATGAGTACAAGAAGAGAAAAATCTTTGGCCGTTAGGGCTCATCAACAGATTGGAATTTGTTGTGAGACTCTTTGTGAAAAGGGCGTTGTGATTGACTACATCAAAGAGTTAGAGGATAAAGTCGATAAGCTTGAACGTGCAAACAAGCTATACGAAAAACTGCACAATAGGGTATTAAAATGAACCTAAAGAATATCATAGCCAAGACAGGTAGATCCATAGCATTTTCGCTGATGGCTATGTTTACAGCATTTTTTATCATGTTACTTACAGTAGTTTTTTTCGACGAAACCGTCAAGAAATGGGACATTAAAAACGCACTTCCAGTGTTTGTCGCAGCGTGTGTTGGCTGTTTTGCAGGTAATACCATAGGCAAAGCAGTGAAAAAAATGTGAAAAAATATGAAAAAAAATGAACTTTTTTCATATTTGCTATTTACATCTCCTTCGATATAGTGTATAATAGTACTATCAAATGGAAGGAGAATATATTATGAACTACGAAAATGCAGTACAAAATGTGCTAGATTACATGGTCAAGGACTACTCTCGGTGGTCAAGCGGTAAAGATATGCCGTTACCAACTTACGTAATTGAGTCAGGTCGCAACTACGATCGTATCGTACAAATCTGCGGTTACAACCAGAGCCGATCTTGCGCTGGTTTCATCTGTCGTAAAGACAACTCAAAGAAAGGTTTTAAGACCGGAGACTTACTTATGTCTGCTGGTTGGAACGGTCCTGCAACTAACTTCACTCGTGGAAACATCTTCGAGGATAATTGCATGGAACGCGTTCGTTGGACGGGGATATTATGAACATGTATAAAAAAGATAAATTAATTTTAGTTGATTGTGATGGAGTCTTGGTCGATTGGGCCTACTCCTTCGACTGTTGGATGGAGGCTCGTGGTTACGAGCTTACCGATGAACATCATTACGATGTAGCAAAAAGGTATGGTATACCAAGACATGTTACCAAATCACTGGTTCGTGACTTTAACGAATCTGCTGCGATTGGTTTCTTACCTCCTCTAAGAGATGCGGTATACTACATCAAGAAGCTGCATAAGGAACACGGGTTTGTGTTCCACTGCATTACGAGTCTAAGCCTAGACAAGTATGCAGGTAAGCTTCGTAAGCGTAACCTAGAAATGCTCTTTGGTGAAACTGTCTTTGACGAAGTAATCTGTTTGGATTGCGGAGCAGACAAGGAAGATGCATTACGTAAGTATGCTGATACCGAGTGTTACTGGGTAGAGGATAAAGTCGAAAACGCTGAGGAAGGTCTTCTTCATGGTCTTGACTCAATCCTAGTTGCTCACGATCATAACGCTAACTATGAGGGAGAGATCCCAAGATACTGGAAGTGGAAACATATTTATGAATACATCACTAGTTAAAGCGGGGCTAGTCGCCGCATTCGTTATTGGCTGTGCACCTGCACATGCTGATACAGTTTACCTCACAGGTACGGTCGTAGACGTAGACCCTACCTATACACAGCAGCGAGTCCAAACGCCGTATCGTGCTTGTGAGGTAAACCAAGTACCAATCTATGGTCAAGGAAACATGAACCAAGACGGTGCCATCCTTGGTGGTATCATCGGAGGTATCCTTGGTAACCAAGTTGGGAAAGGATCTGGCAAGGAAGTTGCCACTGGAGTAGGAGCACTAACCGGAGCTATCATTGGCGGTAAAGGCAATCAAAAGATTATCGGTTACCAAAATGTTGAGCAGTGTAGTGTTCAGTACGAAACATCAATCAAGGACGTATTTGTATCAAACACTGTTACCGTAAGGGTAGGTGAAGAAAACTTGACGTTCTATAGCAAACGCCAATACGATGTCGGTCAGACCGCTCGTATTAAAATCAATAGAACTTTGGATTAAGAGGTAAAAATGAGAGAACATTTAATTAAAGCCCTGAAGGCTCACGCGCATGGTCACATTCAAAAGCATGTGGCTAACGTTGAGATCTATCTTGAGCGAGCACAAGGAATTGCTGAACATCCAGACGTGGTCGACTCAATAGAAAAAGAACTTGCTGAAATCGCAGTATACGATGATCAACTATCAATGCTTGAGAAGTATTTCTAATGTATAGACCTCTTCCTAGCTGCGTAACTATTCGTAACTCAGATATTGAGGGTCTAGGATTGTTTGCTATTGAAGAAATAAAAAAGGGCACTGAGATCGGAATGTCTCATTTCTACTGGGGTGAACAACTTTGCCGAACACCACTCGGTGCCTTTTATAACCATT
>Ga0255771_1000159_pt1 | contig 72512 bp, 46 predicted proteins | sample 011ome_19_FD_179969 | JGI IMG/M metagenome (GOLD analysis project Ga0255771, IMG submission 179969) | Coastal salt marsh microbial communities from the Groves Creek Marsh, Skidaway Island, Georgia - 011510BT metaG (version 2) | ecosystem: Environmental > Aquatic > Marine > Intertidal zone > Salt...
AAGGATCCAGGAGGTTTTCTCTCTTTTGTTCGTATCAAATCTAAAGTCCAAATTTGTAATCCCGAGAGTCTTGGGAAGAAAAATTGACTTTTTGAATTGAAAAGATGTCGAACCCGTTCGATATTCCGACGCCGCCGAAAAAACGAACGCCGAACCCGTCTCGAGACGATTACGAGGGGATGTTTCCATCCTCGTCTTCGGCGTTACGCGGGGATGGTTCTGCTGAGAATAATACCAATGTTGCCGCGCGAATGTACGCGGACGAGGAGGAGGAAGATTCCTCCCCGTGGGGGACGAATACGAGGTACACGCAAAGCGCGGATTACCATCGGTCGATTGATACGGAGGTGAGGTCCTCTGGCGGTGGCCAGACTGGTGGTGGGATGATGATGACACAGTCTGGCGGATATTTTGGGAGAGGCGATTACGAGGAAGAGGAAGAAGAGTTGGAGGATGAAGAGGACGGGACGCAAGGGATGAATACGCAGAGGAGTTCGTATAATTCGGCGATGCAGACGCAGTCGACGACGGCAGGTGGCAGTGGTGGTGGTCACATGGTGCGGTCGTCTCTGCAGAGTGGTGGGAGTATGACTCCACCGCAGGCGACGAGTCCGAATCCTAACAATCCGGGACGAACGTCGACGAGCTCGTTGAGAACGTCGGTCTCCGCGGAGAGTTATAAATCGTTCGGGAATAGGTTGAGGAACGTGATCAAGCAGTCACAAGAGCAAGGAAGTCGCGTGAAGGCGAGGAACGACGCGAGAGCGGAAGAACTGGCGATGAATCGAAGGTATAAGGGCGGTCAGCAGTTGTTGGTGGAGAATCAAAGGCAAGAGGTGACGATGGCGTCCTCGTACGGGACGTTAGATCAACATCAGTCGAGGTCGTTGGACGTTTCGAGAGACTCGAGAGATGAGCGAGGTGGAGCTGGTGGAGTTCCACCGGGTAGCGCGCAGAAAAAGCTCGGATTCTTTGCGCGCAGACGCGGCGCGAGTTCGGAATCCGTCGATCAACAACCGCAGCAACAACAACCTCCTCAAACGGAAGGAGATATAAAATCGAAGAAATCTTTGAAACACAAGATGAAAAGTTTACAGCGACGTACGGGGCAAATGGTCCTCGAAACCGTTCGCGTCGTCGATAAGCCGAAAGACGACGATTTCAACAACCTGTGGAGACGAGTTCAGAAATCTGATAAAGTTTTGCAGCAACTCGGCAAAGAGTCCGCGAAATTTTTAGCCGCTTTGAAAGAAGTTTCCCTCCACTCGAAAGAAATCTCGACGTTACTCTTACAGTTCGCCGAAGGTGACGAGAGCGAGGACCCACGGAATCACGCGAACGCCGCTCGCACCCAAGGAGGATATGAAGACGTCGAGTTTCGAAAACAGAAAGATTTAGTCACGGAGAAAGCGACCAAGTTATTAGACGTGACGCGATCGATAGACGACCGAATCATCCCAATGTGCGCGGATGCAATGCAAAACTCGTTTGGTACCATTCGCGATAAACGATTGGAACAGTTTCCTGCGTATCAACCGTGCGTGGATAAGCGCACGGCGTACATGCGCGACATGGATGCCTACGAACGCCGTTTGGAAACGGCTCAAAACGCGAAGAAAAAAGACATGGAATACATCGACAAATCGAAACGTAAAGCTGAACTCTCGCAGAACCGTTTCCAGACATTCTCTTCGCGATTGGTGGAAGATTTGGTCCTCTTTGACGGCAGTCGTTTCGAAACGTGCGGCGAGTTGGTCGACACGTTTGCCGAGAGCTTGAATTTCACAGTTGATCGAGAACAAGACGTTTTAAGGCTCGTCGGAGGGAGCGATAAGTGATAAAACAAAACACAAATAGTTTCGGGCTAATTTTTTACTCTTTCGCGCATGTATAACAACATCACACATCCTCTTTCACTACACGCATTCATTCCTTTACTTAACTCTCCTCCTTCTTTCCCTCCTCTCCTTCGCTTCGAGGAGGCCTGTTCTTCAACTTCAACCCAGGACTTAACTTCTCGATCAAATCGTACGCCTGGTTAATAACGTCCGCTTCGCTCTGTGCCATCGACAACACGTCCCCGACCGCTTCTTTCATCGCTTTATCTCGCTCTCGCGGGTCTTTGATGTCGTCGTCGTCGGACGGATACCCTTCCTCCGCGAACTCTTTCATAGATTCCGACATGTTCTCCTTGTCCCCGTACCCCAACGCTTTGGCGTCGTCTTCCTCGATCGTCGCTCTTCTTACTACTAACACCCCCGTTGTTTTTCGTCGGCTACACCCTCCTCCTAAATGTCGAACGAATTTAACGGAAGAAGAAGAAGAAGAAGAAGAAGAAGAAGAAGAAGAAGAAGAAGAAGTCTGAATCGTCATCCTCGCCGCGGTGGTAGTTGTCCTCCCCGAAGGGGTGGTGAGAGTGACAAAAAAAGGTTGCGCGAACACCATCAAGTTCGTTTCCCGATGACTTACTTGTGTGGATAATTTTGAGTATTTGGTTTCTTTTAATATGAATGCGCGTGTGCTCCTCCTGTTTGTATTTCTTCTCATTTTATCAGTTTTACATGTCTAAGCGATAGTTGTTGTTGTTATTGTGGTGATAGTAGTAGTATGTCGCGTGGTGCATCTCTCTCCGCGTGACTTGAAGACGCCGCCCGCGTACAAATTTATACGCTCGTTCGCAAAAGTCGTCTCGGTTTTTGGCGCGTCGTTTCAAGTCTCGTTTTCCTTTTCTCCGTTTCTTTCTCTCCTTAATCCCTTTATTGTGTGCCCTTTCAAATGACCTTGGTAAACCGAACGCCGTTGATAATACCACCCATCATCGCCTTCCTCACGTTGGACTTGAAATTCGACGTCGATTGCATCAAATCTTTCGCCGCTTCGCTATTTAACGGGTCGCTGGCGTTTGGATCGATGAACAGAAACAGCAAACCAAAAATAACGCTCGTGACCGTTTGTACCGGACTCCAATCTTCGCGCAAAACGTTCAAGCAAATGTTCCCTTTCGTGTCCAAGTTCGGATGGTACACTATTTGGTCGCACAACACTTTCGGCGGTTCGTGCGGGTACGAGTCTGGTATTTTAAACGTAAACGTAAACCTGCCGCCTTGCCAATAGTTTTCGCTCGGTTTGATTTCAATCTGGAAGTACATCAAGTCGTTCTTGCCGTTCGGGAACTTAATCGACATCCCTTTTTCCAACTTCAACTCGGCTAAATCTATTTTATATAATGAAAAGAGAAACGTGTCAGTGTATTGTTATTACACGCGATATGCGCGCCGAGAAAAAGAGAAGAGCGTCATCGAAGCGAGACAACACGAGTGATGATTTCATACCTTTGGCTAACCGAATCTCCCCGGCACTTTTCTGCGGCCCTTCCTGCCCGCTCGCTTTCACCGCCGCGGCGGCGCGCTTCTCCGCATCCTCCGCTTGCTTTTTCTGCGTGTTTTTGTGTGCGCATATGGAAGAAAACGAGAGACAGGTCAGCGCAACCACACCGAGAGACTTCATCTTGAAACAACACGTAAAGAGCGATGAAAAGACGATGAGATGATGTTTTTCATCGCGCGACGAAGAAAAAAAAGTCGAGAAAACGAATACTATTAAAACGAGGGAAGAAAAGAGTCTTCTCGGTACCTTTGCGGCGACGAGTTTTATCATCTCTCTTACGCTCTCTTTCTCTGTCGCGTCTGCTCGTCTGTGCTCCTCTCTCTCTCTCTTTCTCTCTCTCTCTCTCTCTCTCTCTCTGTCTGTTATTCTTTCGTGCTTCTAAAAATCTTTCTTTTTTTTTTTTGTGAGGAGCAGTTTCGGTTGTTTTTTGTGGGCTGCTTTTTTGGTTTCTTTTTCGGCTGTTTTTTTAGTGTGATTTTTTGTTCGAGAACAGAGAAAGAAAAGAAGTTTTGGATAGGACATGTACACACATCACAAAATACTTTTGTCTCCCCCCATCGTTTATTTATTCACAGAACACACCGCTCTGCTATGTACGCCTCATCATCATCAGCGACGACACGCGCGCCTTCTCCTCAAAAGTCTTCTTTGAGGAGCGCGAAAAGCACTGGGAGGAGGAAATCTTCCTCCGCTTCTTTCTCTTCCTCATTCAAGAAGAAAGTCAATCGAAGTTGTGTGAAAGTGATGGCGAACAACAATAACAACAACAACGAGTCGCGATACGGCGCGTGCTGGCCAGGAACCGCGACGCCGACGCCGGAAGAGTTAGCGTTTGAGTTAGGGAACGGGAACGTGAAGAAGATTTCTTTGCTCGGGTCGACCGGGTCGATTGGGACGCAAACGCTGGACATTGTGGAGGAACACCCGGATAAATTCGAGTGCGTGGCGTTCGCGTGCGGGAGGAACATCGAGTTAGCGGCGAAGCAGATCGAGAAGTTTCAACCGCAAATGGTTTCGGTGCAAGATGGGAAAGATATCGAGAAATTGAAAGAGACTTTGAAAGCGAGCGGGTATAACGGACCGATGCCGGAGTTGGTGTACGGGAACGACGGGATGTGCGCGGTGGCGGCGCACGAGAATTGCGAAGCGGTCGTGACTGGGATTGTCGGGTGCGCTGGGTTGCCGCCGACTGTGGCCGCGATAAACGCAAAGAAAAACATTTGCTTGGCGAATAAGGAGACTTTAATCGCCGGTGGTCCGGCGATTGTGCCGCTGGCGGTGAAGAATGGCGTAAAAATTTTACCCGCGGATTCCGAACACTCCGCGTTGTTTCAATGCATGCAAGGATTACCGCCGGGAGCGTTACGCAGAATAATCTTAACCGCCTCTGGTGGGGCGTTCAGAGACGTCGACCTCGCGGAAATGCAACGCATGGCCGAACAAGAGCCGGAAAAGTTACACGCGAAAGCGACCACGCACCCGAACTGGGACATGGGCGCCAAAATCACCTGCGACTCCGCGACGTTGATGAACAAAGCCTTGGAAGTCATCGAAGCGCACTACCTCTACGGTACCTCCTACGATAACATCGACGTCGTCATCCACCCGCAATCCATCATCCACTCCATGGTCGAAACCGCGGACTCCTCTGTCTTGGCCCAATTAGGCTGGCCGGACATGCGTCTCCCTATCCTTTACACCATGTCCTGGCCGCAACGCGTCAACTGCTCCGAACAAACCTGGCCGCGATTAGATTTCGTCAAAATGGGCGACTTAACCTTCAAAGAACCAGACACGAAAAAGTACCCGAGCTTAACCATGGGCTACGCCGCCGGTCGATTCGGTGGAACCATGACTGGCGTCTTCTCCGCCGCCAACGAACAAGCCGTCGCCATGTTTCTCGAAAAGAAAATCGGCTACTTTGACATTTACAAAACCATCGACATGGCCATGGAAGCGCACAAGAACGATTTGATTTTAGATCCATCTTTGGACGATATCGTGGCGTGCGATTTGTGGGCGAGGCAAAACGTGTTGGATAACGTCACTGCTGGGAAGTTGACCGCGAAAGTGCCGGCGTGAGGAGAGAGAGAGAGATGGAGAGAGAGAGAGAGAGAGCATTTTTATTCCAGCATTTACAATTAAATTTCCAACCATATCCACACTAAATTCCCTGCACATTACCTAACTTTCGGAAAACGAACGATGTTGTCGTTCGAGACCGTACCTTCTTTTCGCGCCGTCCTCCCGTCGTCCTCGCGCTCCTCCTCCTCTTCCTCTTCCTTCTCATTCTGCGGCGGAGCAAGTCGTCTTCGTCGCCATCATCATCAAAACGACATCATCACGCGACGTCGTAAGAACCTTCTTGTTAGCGTCAAAGCGTCGTCGTCGTCTTCGGAAGAAGAAGAACAAGAAGAAGGAGAAGAAGGAGAAGAACGCGACGATCCTTCTTTAGAGAAAGAGTTCGAAGAGCGACGGAAACAATCGAACCGAGACTCCGCCGTGGATTGGATTTCCACCTGGAAAACGAATCAAAACGACCCGGAGTTTTTGGCAAAACAAGACATCGAACGACAGGAGAGAAGAGATAAAATTTTAGAAACAGCGCGAAGTTTCGAGTACGTGTTCGTGCACGATTTCATAAGTGGGTCGAAACCAAACGATGCATTCGCGCACATGTTTTTGAAGGACGAGTTGGGAAAGTTACAAATCGATGTTTTCGCTCCCGATTTGAGCGGCGTAGAGTCGATTTCTGAAGGCGTGGAGGTGTTGGCGAAAGCGATTGAAGAGAGACAAACGGAGCGCAACGACGGGAGGGAGAAGAGGCCGCTGAGATTGATCGGGACGAGTGTAGGAGCTTTGTGCTGCGTTCTGTACGCTTCAAAGTGCGATAAGGAAACGTTTGAGGGTACCAATAGTAACGCGAATGGGAGTGAGGTGGATAAGCTTTTCCTCCTGGGACCATGCTTTAACGTCGAAAAATGCTTGTTTAATTATCGGGCGACGTTTAACGTTACTTTTACCGATTCGTTTATCGAAGACGCGAAGAAGATTGACAAATTTCCGTTCGTTACGTGCCCGACGTATATCGTGAGTGGAGCGGACGATACGATTTCGAGTTTGGAAGACGCGGTGCACTGGACGAGGCAAGCGAGTACGCTTTTGAGAGCGACGAACGAAGGCGACGAGGACACGAAAAAGATGAACACGTCGTCGGCGAAGGCAAATAAAGGGAGAGAGGCAGGGGAGAGACGGTTGTTAGAAGTGTCTGGCGTGGGTCATCGCGTGGAAAGCGCGTTACCGCACGCGTTACCTCGGTTTAAAGAGTTTTTCAATTTGCCGAACGTATAGAATAGAAGGAAAATAATTCCAAAAATAGCAAAAGAGGGAGGGGGTTGACTTGGAAGAAAAAAAGGAAGAGTTTCTGATTCATCACATGGATAATGCATCAAAATGATGACGAAACCGATCGAGCGGATAATCCTCGCGTCTCATCCGGAACGACGAGTAGCAGCCGATGTTCCTCCACTATCAGCTCTTTGAGCGAGTATAGCAACACAACCGGGGAGAGTTTACAAGAGGCGAAGAAGCGCGCTTTGAAGGAGTTGGAGACCAGATTTTTACGATGCAAGCAACGCGCGAAAGTGACGCACGAACGTAAGAAAGCGCTCGCAGAAAATGCAAAGCGCATGCGAGAGACTGTTTTACGGCACGACATGCTCGTTCGCGAGCGCCAAAATCAGTACGGGCGCGCAGAGAAAGCCGAGCAGATTGAAAAAGAGAGCGCGGTTTCGCTGAGTAAGACTGCGGAGATGTGTTTACAGATATTGCGAAAGACAAAAGATCAAATGCGATTTTGCGAGCACAGAGCGAATAGATACGCGATCGCTAAGGACTATCTAGAGACGTTTTTGGCTGAACACGGAGAGAACAAGCACCATGAAGAAAAAGAAGATGATGAAGAAGATGGAGGACGAGAGACGAATACCACCCCTTGCGACGAATCGCCTTCACCTTCCTCTTCTTCTCTTGTTTCGATCAATCATCATCATCATTATCGTCATAACAGAATGAATTTCGAAGATATATACGATATCATCGTGAGATGCAATTCACTGAAAGCAATCAACGACACCTTAACGGCGAGACGATCTCAAGCTCGAGAAAATGTGCGATTAGAGGCTTCCGAACACGAATCCGCGCTTGCGATGTTTCGCGCGCTGCGTCTCGAACCAGAACAAAATAGCTTGCTTCAATTGCACTCTGAGCTTGAAAACGCGCGCATTCTGTCTTCTCTCGAGAGAGAAAAATCAAAGAAGAAACGCGACGAACAAATGCACGTATCGAAAATTAAATCCACCATCGCCAACCTCTACGAAAACGTCTGCGAGAAGAGCTCGGTCAATCGCTCAATCGAAACTACCGCGAACGAGAGATTAGACAACGACAAAACCGACTCAAAAAAACACCTCGAGGACGTCGCGTCACAACTGCGCCACATAGCACACTTCGCTCGCGATTTCAAACGCATACTCACAAATTCTTGAATCATTTAATAAATATATTTATGGTAGTCAAAGCAAAAACGCTCTGCGAATTCAAACATACTAACACCGCGCTTCGTAACGCTCTCCTACAAAAAATCTAACGCCTGTTACCACCGCTCTTCTGTTGCCGCCTCTCTCGTCTCTCCCGCATCCTCTTCTCGTGTTTGCTCTCCCGTTCCTCCGTCGAATCGTTCTTGTTATTCATCCTAAAATTCTTCACGTATGGCCCGACGTACCCCCACAACGCGTACGCGCCGTACGCAGGGACAAAATACGTCAAGTACCAAAACCTATCGCTCACGAACGAGCTCAACCACATGCTCGCGCACGTCACGTACACGCAGTCGTAATAATACTGCGTCAAACCAGGTTGCGATAAATCCATGCCAGGGTCGACCAGTTCTTTCGTGTGCGCATCGTACGTCGGTTTTGCGTGTTTCAGTAAACTCCGGTAGCAAAACAAACACGCGCACGACCAGAAGACGGTGTGGAATTTCCAAATCGGATGTTCGGATGATGATGATGATCTAAATTGCCACACGAATCGAACGAGCACGTGTTGCAGAAAAGAGACAGACACGAGTTTGTGGAGGAAAGAAATTCTCGCGCGGTTGCGCTGGAGGATTTTTTTCGCGCTGTCGCCTGCCATTTTGATTGAGATCGTGAGTCCTTTGCGCGTGTGAAGTTTTAATGGAGAATTCGCTTCACGATTGGAAAATTGCATCACAAAAAATATGGTACCGAATACAACTCTTTCGATGCGTTACGCGCCGCGTTTGCCGATTCAGCCGATTCAAACGAAGCGTTCTGCGACGACAACAGCTTCGAGGAGTGAGGAGCGATTGGTAGTTTTGAAGAAGAAGAGCATCATCAAAACTGCTCGTTTGGGTTCTTTTTCTTCTGTTGATGTTGATGGCACTGGACTCAACATTTACCTAATCCAACGCGCTTCGTCGGTCGTCGCGAGGAGTAATACTGCGATGGTTCTTTCGATGATGATTGCAGCAGCGGAGGAGGATAAGGATGAGGCAAAAGCGGAGAGCTCGGTGATTGTCGGCGCTGGCCCAACTGGTCTCGTCACCGCCATCATGCTCGCTCGCAGAGGTTGGAACGTGAGAGTCCTCGAAAAAAGAAACAAACCGGAAAAGGCGAACAACGCGGACGTTTGGGGGGATCCTCAGAGGAGTTATAACATCGGCTTATCCGCTCGAGGACAACTGGCGTTGCAGAAATACGATTTATTAGACGTGGCGACGGAGTATGCGAAGCGAGTCAAGGGAAGGTGCGACTTCGATAAAGACGGAAACCCGGTGGAGAAGTTGGTACAAAAGAAGTTTGACACGCAAGTCATTCAGAGAGATCGATTGGTGGCGGCGCTTTTGGAAGAGGTCGAGAGTAATTATGCGGACAGCGTAACGGTCGAGCACGGTGTCGCGGTGAATTCGTGCACGTTTTCGGAGAGTGGCGATAAAGCGACGTTGGAAATTTTCGAGTGTAAAGAAGACGGCGATTATTGCGACACGAAGGCGAAGGAGACGATCGAAACGTCGTTGGTTATTGGCGCGGAAGGAAACGCAGGGAAACGAGGGAGCGCGGTGATTCGAGCGATGGATGAGAGTAAAATGTGCAAGACTAAGATGGTAAAGTTGAAAGAAAGGATTGAATCTACGAGAGTGTATAAGATTATTCCTATTGAACTACCGGATGGGTTTCGGACCGATTTGAACTATTCCTCGAGAACCGGGAAAGGCGTCGCGATGGAGTGTTTGCCGACGAAAGAAGGTCTCTTGGTCGGTGTTTTGTTGGTTAAACCTACGGACGAGGAAACGTGCCTGAAACTCTCCGACCCGAAGAAATTAAGAGAGTATTTGGACAGCGATTTCCCGATGTTTTCGAAAATGGTCAGCGACGAAAACGTCGAGAAGGTTGCGAAATCTAAATTTTCCGGTTTGCCGAATTTTCAATACGCCGGGGGCGCTTTACATCTTGGCAGTTGCGCGGGATTAATCGGCGATGCTATTCACACGGTCAAACCGTACTTTGGGATGGGCGTAAATTCGGCGTTTGAAGACGTGACTGTTTTGGAAGAGTGCATCGAGAACGCTAAAGGCGATTCGAAGATTTTTTTACCGCTTTACTCGAAAAAACGAGCCGCAGACGCCAAAGCGCTCGTGGAAATCTCGCACGGTTTCGATGGTGGATTCTTAACGTTCGTGTTACCATTAATATTGGATTCTATTTTTCACCGCATCGCGCCGTGGTTATTTATGCCGAATACGATTCAAATGTTACAAAAAGACGACTGGAGTTTTGTGCGAACCAGTCGACGAAAACGGTTCGATCGAACGTTACAGGTTTCGATTCTCGCGTCTATTTTCGCAGGATCGGTGAGCTTAGTGATGATGCTCGTCAAGTTTCTGTGGAGTAAAAAGTTTTTTCTAGCGTAAAATGTATGATGCGAATTGATAACGGGTACCCTCTATGCTTTATTCTATCATCTATCTCTTTGAAGAAGGCCCCGGTCCGTCCCAGGAATTCGCGAGCGTATGGTTGTTCAACTGGAACTCCTTGTACTCTTTACTCTCAAAATACGCCTTCAACTCGGGCCTGCTCTTCATCTCCGCGTGAAACTTCTTCAATCTCGGAAACTCACTCAACATGTCTTGCTTTTCCACAGCTTCCCCATCTTTTTCGCGCACTAACGTCTGATAGTGTTCGTGTTGGTCGATCATCTCAAACGCGTGAAAATCGCAGGACGACACCGCGTCTTTCTTCGCGAAATACGTAAAATCGTGAAACTGTAACCAACTCTCCAGCTTCTTGTACGTCTTTTTGCACGCGCCAAGATGTTCAGGAAGTCGCTCGTAAAACTCACTCTGCGTTCGCACGCTGTTCGGAAACTTATACACGAGGCGAATGACGCTATTCCGCAAATCGAATATCTCCATCGCAATCTGCGCGTTTCGTAACCTCTGGTCAGAGTTCTCGTCTGTCTCGTCCACGCCAATCTTTCTGCCGAGGTAGTCACAGATGCACAAAAACTGTACGATGGTTTTCTTCTCCTCGTGGTCGATCAAATACGGGATATTCGCCAAAGGATTCGCGTCTTTGATCATCTCCACTTTATCTCGCTTGAACCATTCGTTCACTCCGTTTGCATCTTGCGCGTATTGCACGTCTTTGAAGTTCATCTCAGCGCCGCCACGATGGGTATACTTTCCCCAGTGTAAAAGCATGCGTATGGCGGCTCCAAGACCTCGCATTTGCCAGTACCCCATGGTAAAACGAGGTTGTTGTCCCTCCCCCGTCTCTTCTTCGGCCGTTTCGCTTTTCCATTTTGGTTGCGGAGGCGTCATGTTTGTTCTCTTTTGTGTCGTAAACGAAAGAGTCAACGCTTTCCGTATCTGTTTTATCTTTTTCCCAAGAAGGGGAGTTTAGGGGTCTGTCTCCTCACTCTTTTTCCCTCCTTGCACTCGACGCACGCGCGCGCTTTACATGCGCTTCAACGCCTCGTCCGGCGGCCCGTTTTCGTTGAGTGCTCTGCAACAACACAGACCAAACTGCTTGTGCTGCGTGGGCCAACCGGACCCGGCCTTCGAAAAGGCGATTGAGAATTTGAAACGATTAGCAACACCATCAACAACTACAAAACACCTAAACGCAGCAATAAAAGCGGTCGAGGAAGAAGAAGGAAGAGACGAAGGGGCAGCAAATGCGCCGTCGTTTGCGAAGTCTGAAAGTATTTCAGGGATAAATCAAACCGTCGCGGAGAGTTTCGTTCGCATGTGTCGCAGCAACGGAAGCGGCAAAATGCGATTGAGTAAATCGAAGCAGAAGGTTGCGATGAAGTTGAAGATGAAATTCGAGGCGCGGTTATTTACGGCGGAGGAAATCGAGAGGATGCAAGAGGCGGTTTTGGAAGCGTACGAGGAAACTTTGGATTTAGAAGAGAAGAAGATGAAGACCTGAAGAAGAAGAAGAAGAAGAAGACATCATGGCATCGAAAGTTATCGAAAGGATAGAGCAGAAAGTATCCGACGACCCCGACGCGAAAGCGATCGTCGAACACGATCCTTTCTCGTCCTCACGCGATGGAAAGACAGTCTCGACGAGTTATGGCGACTTGTGGACGAAGAGCGGGAGGATGGCGAAGACGCTTATGCGCTCATCGGAGATGCGCGGCGTCGAGATGGTAGGCGTCGCGGTTAATGAGGGATACATGTTGCACGTGTGCCAGGTGGCTGTGCTTAGAGCGGGGAAGACCTTCGTGCCAATATCGATAGAAGAAGGAGGTCGGCGAAGGTTGAATGCGGTGTGCGAGTTGTGCGAGTTTGCGTCTGTCGTGGTTAGGGATTGGACGCATAAGGAAGCTTTGCTTGAAATGTTAGATGCGTCGAAAAGGAGGTGGATGGAAGACAGGGTCGTCGTTGCGGATGAAGCGGTCGTTAGCTCGGACGAACGAAGAAGGGCTCCACTCATATCATCATTGGTAGAAAGAAAGGAAACATTCGTTTCGCACGTGTTTTTTACGAGTGGTTCGACCGGTGCCCCTAAAGGCTGTGTCGTCTCGGAGAAGGCGCTGTTTTCATACTGCTCGGCGAGAAACGATAAACTGAAGATTACAGAGACGAGTCGCGTTTTCATGGCGTCTTCTTCTACCTTTGATCCGAGTTATGGCGACGCTTTAAGCTGCTTCATCGCCGGTGGCACTTTGCACGTTGGGAATACGAAAACGGCGACGTTTGAACATTTAGGTGTATTACTCGGAAGATCTCAGGCGAATTTTTGCGCGTTGACGCCGTCGCTAGCCTCGACGATTTCGGATGCAGATTTGCAAGCGATTGAGAACCCGTTGCTCATTACGTTAGGTGGCGAACGCGCGAGCACAAAACTTCTCGAAAAACTTCTCGATGTAAAGAATATTAAAGTTGCAAACACATACGGGGTGACAGAATGTACGGTGTATCAAACCTTTGGGTTGATGCGTGACGCTTCAGATTCAAAGAAAATTGGCAAACCACTTGACGGTGTTTCTATCGTTCTCGCTCGCGACGACTTGAACAAAATATTGGATCCAAATCTCGATCGTGGAAAGATTGGAGAGATTTATGTAAGCGGCGATCAAGTCGGCGAAGGCTATTTTAAAGCCGAAGAGCTCACTCGCGAGAGATTTATTACGCTGAACGACGCGCGATACTTTCGAACGGGTGATTTTGCAAAATACGACGAAGAGTCTGAGGAGTGCGAATTAGTTTTCCTAGGACGGAAAGACTCACAAGTAAAAATAAATGGCGTTCGCATTGAACTCGAGGAGGTTGAAAGCCTAGCGATGGAGGCATGCGAGCGATTCGTGAGTGCCATCGCGGCGTGCGCTTTTTCAAAATCTGAGCTGGTCTTATTTTGCTGCGTTCCAGAAACCTCTTTTGAAGGCTTAGTGTCGATTAAACCAGACCTCGTCGATGCCATACGGTGGTGCATCTCGAAGACCTTACCGAAATTTTTGTGGCCGAAACAGATTTTCATCCTGGACGAACCCAATTTGCCGCTCTCTGCGAACGGCAAAATTGATCGGCGTTTGCTTCTTTCTGAGGAATATATGGGGATGCTCATAGCGGAGAAAATGACAAATCTACGCGTTGGTGAAGAAGATGAAAACGATCTTTGTCTCGAGACTCCGCTCGATTTTGCCATTGCAGACGCGTGGCGATGGGCTTTGAATCTTGATGCAAGCGACGGCAAATCTGTCTTGCGTTTGAACTCTAATTTTCTCTTTATGGGTGGTGATTCGTTGGGTGCATTGAGCGCCGTTCGGAAGCTGAGAGAAACTCTCAGCCAAATCTCAACTATATCACCGAGTGGAATGGATGGTATTGGAATCTTTGGCGAAGATTTCGGCGCGCTGAGCCCGCACGAACTTTTGCAAAGACCGGTTTTGCTGACGTTCGCTTCGCATCTCGCCTCGACGCTAAATTTGCCAAAATCGTGGACGGAACGAAAAGGAGGAATATCAGAGAAACGAGACTCGACAGTCGTCGAAGCACGTTCTGAATACGAATTATCGCTCATACGTTTGCTCGTAAAATCAAATCAGTTCAAAGCAATCGAGGCGATTTTGAAAGTTTACGAGAGCGAGGAGCGCTCTCCTCCTCGCGACGACGCGGCGGTATGTCTCGCGTGTCAACTCGGTCACACCGAGTCCCTCGACATTCTGATAAAAATGAGTGTCTTTGAATTAGAGTTGGAACACTGCCGAGGTGCACGAAATGCAAATTTGCTCCACTGCGCAGCTCGAAACCCGGCAAAAGCGGGAAAAGTGCTCGCGATACTCGCAAAAAATTGCTCTGAATCCGTGTTGGCAAAACTCATGCAAAGCAAAGACGACGACGGTCAAATTCCATTACACGCCCTCGCAAGATTTGGTGCGAGTCGCTCGCTCATAAACGACTTTCTTTTGATTTCCAAGAAATCAGGAAAGGATTTGATCAACGCGCGCGACGGATTTGAAAGGACACCTTTGCACTGGGCGTCTGTAAACGGAAACAAAAACACGCTTTGTGCGCTTCTCGAGTTTGGAGCAGACAAGTCTTTGAAAGATGGAAATGGTGAAACATCATTAGACGCAGCTGAGCGCAGGGCTTTATGCGCATCGAGCGAACGCATTCCAGGTGAACGTCCGAGCAAATGGGCGGACATTGCCACCGTCCTTGGCGGTTCCGGCAGCACGAAACACCTCAAGGGAAAGAAGTAAAATATACCGCGCGTAGAATTAGAAATGTAGAATGTAGAAAGTGCAAGCGCTAGATACTAGTAATACTCTATAACTACAACGCCTCACGACTTTTTAGCGTTCGCGAATAAATCTTTCACGTCCCAATCGTCACCCGCGTCGTCGTCGTCCTCGTCGTCGTCTTCTCTTTTCCCTTTCTTCTTCCCTCCATTTTTACCTAAAAACTTCTCCAACTCTCCAACCCTCCCACTATCGTTCAACCCGATTGCAAAATACGCCAAATGTCTCCTTTTCCTCGCCATCAGCGCTTTCTCGTCGACCGTGTCTCCCATCAGTTCCAATTTCCTCTGTTCCTCCGCTTTCACTTTCTCCCTCTTTTCCTTGAGACTTTTCTTCCGTTTCTTCAATTTATGCTTGCGAATTTTGTTTTGTTCCGATGATGATGACGAGAACGTGCCTCTTCCTTCCTTCGCGCGTTTGAGCGATTGTTTGACCAGTTTGGAGGACATGATGTGGTTGTGAATTAGTATTATTAGTATTAGTAGTAGTATTATTCCACGAGAGCTTCTTCTTCTTCTTCTTCTTCTTCGTGTTAGTGTTGTCGGTGAATAATGCGACCGAAAAGAGCCGCCAAATACTGAAGAACAAGAAGTAATGAAAAACAGACGAAAACGCGTTGCGGAGTGAAAAATGGCAGAAAAGAGAAAAAAAAAACAAAAAATTCAAAAAACTTCAAAGCAGCAACAACAACAACTCCATTACCATCATCATCATAAAAAGCGGGCTTCTCTGCGCTCTGCCTTTGTCTCCTTAAACGACGGAACGATCGCTCGGTGCAGAGCTTATATATATATATATATAAACGCGCGATGTCTTCAAAACTCTATTCGGACGACGACGAGGAGGAGGAGGAGGAAAACGACGACTCTTACCCGAAAGATTTATACGCGACTTTAGGCTTGAGAAAAGAGGATTCCCCGACGTCCGTGGAGATTAAAAAAGCCTACCATCGATTCGCGTTGAAGTTACACCCGGATAAAAACCCCTCGAAAGATGCGTCGAAACAGTTTCAGACGTTGCAGAAAGTGTACGCGGTTTTGAGCGACGAGAAGAAGAGGAAAGCGTACGATGAAACCGGAAGGGTGGATGAGATGGATTCGGAGGAGTTTAACGACTTGTACGAGTATTATCGGACGATGTATAAGAAAGTCACGGAGGAAGATATACTGCAAGTGACGAAGGAGTATTTAGGGAGCGAAGAGGAAGCGCGAGATTTGAAAGCGTGTTACGTGAAATTTGAGGGCGACATGACGAAAGTGTTTGAATGGCAGATGTGTTCAGATATCGAGTTCGATTCGCACCGGTTCGCGGAGCTTATCGACGGTTATATTTTCAGCGAGAATTTGGAAAGGTATCCAAAGTATGAGGAGTATTTGAAGAAGCACGTGAGAGGGAAAAAAGCGCCGGTGGACCCGTTGACGAACAGAGTGAGCAAGAAAAAGTTGAAGAGCAGCGGTAATGGAAAGGAGAATGGCGAGATTGGGGGAGGTATGGGCGATTTGCAGGCGTTGATATTGGCGAAGAATAAGAGTCGAGCGGGCGCGGCGGATGATTTGTTCGCGAGGCTGGAGGAGAAATATGGTGGTGGCGGGAAGAAGAAAGAAAAGTCGACGCCAACGAAAGTGAAAAGTGGGAAAGTCTCGAAGAAGAAGTAATAAAAGCAGTATGTAAAATAGTACCGGTATATATCGCGTGTCGCGAATAAATCATCAAAAATTCTCTAGAGGAATCCTTTTCGAAACCCAAACGTAGGATTGCGCGTCTTTCTCCGTCCATCTTCAAAGTTCAGACGCAGTTTTCCGTGCTCGGTTCGTTTCATTCTGTGCACGCAACCGTCCAAAGCGGATGTGTGTATCGTTTCGTCGTCGTCGTTGCTTACTAAAATCTGACTCACGCTGCCGTTGTGCGCGCGGACGACATCCGTCGCTTCGCCGGTGGAGACGTCCCAGACGCAGATAGTTCCGTCGCCGGAATTATAGTTTTTGTTGAACCCGTCGTCCGGTGTGTCGCTGTACTCGGATCCGGTGAATAATCGCGTGTTATCTTGCGACAAGGAAAGCGTGGTGATGAAACCTTCGTGATGACACGGAAACGTTCTCTTTTTCAAAGCGCCGGATGGAATACCTTCGTTTTTAGCTTCCGAGAGCAGTTCGAACATGTGCACGCACTTATCGGCACCTGCGATATAAAGAACTCTTTTTGATTTCGAGACAACCATCGCTCGAACTTCCGTCCCCGCGTTGAACTTGAACATTGGCGACGGCAAATCATCCGCTGAATTTTCCTCCTCAAACGTCTTCTCGAGATCCCAAAAAGCAATCGTTCGGTCGTTAGAACCGGAAATGAGCGTCGTTTCGGTATCTTCGTCGTAATACGCGAGCGATTGTACCGGGTGAGCGTGTGCACTGAAACGATACGTGACGACCGTCGGCGTTTCCTCTTCGTCTTCTTCGCCTTCTTTTTCGTCTGCGTGTTGTTCTGGTTCTCCTCCTCTTTCTTCTTTTTCGTCTGATACTCTCACTTCTTCTGCGGTGCTTTTTTTCGCGTCATCGCTCGCGCTCTCTTCCGGCTTCTTCTTTCTGTAAGACATATTCAACGCTTCCGTCTGTTCCTTCTCTGACATGTCTGAAATCATGATATCGTACATTTCGTTCATCTCCGATGCCGTTTCAAACTTATCGAAGGATCTCGTGAGAGTAAAATCGTCGTCGTCGTCGTCGTCGTCGCACTCGCGGACTTCCTCGATGGTGGCGGATGGCGATGACATTTGTTCACCGCTGCTCCTTGATTTGTTGAAGAATCCTTTCGAAATGAGCGTTTTCTTCGTCGATACCTTTTCTTCCACCTCTTGCTTCTTCTTCCTCCTCTTTCTGTTCTTATACACCTCTCTCGTGGCGAAAAAGCTGCCGTCGCGAAACACCGGCGAGCCGAAAAAGAGAACCTCCAAATCCTTCGAAATCACCTGAGAGCGACAATTAGCTTTCCTTGATACGTGTGGTCCTAGCAATTTGCCTCCCGCGACGCGTTTGAATATATCCTGTACTTCTTTCGGTGCTTCGTATGCTCTCAAAACGCACGTCTCTTGCGTCAACCCTCTTTCCTCGAAACATCCCGGTTCGACAATTTTCACAAACGCGCCGTTATCGAAACCAATAGCTAACACGTCCTCGTTTAACCGCATGCTCCTCACTCTACTCTTCTTTGCGACGTTTTCACAAACTTTATTCAGTTCTAACCTTTGCTGCGGCACCGTCGGATTCATCCTCCTTTGCACGTTCAACTCGCCTTTCGCGAACCCGATATCCACGCACCCGTTTTCGCGACCGCACGCCACGGACAACGAACTCGGAAGCGCACAAATGCACGTCGCACCAATATCCATCCCGCTCTTTTGAATCGTGTCCTTATTCTCTTTCGTCGTCTCGTACGGAATCAACACGTGCGAAACCATCTCTAACCCGTTCTTGATTTTGTTTTTTTTCTCCTCGGTCTTGTCCTTGTTTTTCTGGTGGACGTTTAAACGAATCTTCTCTTTCAAAACGTTCCTCGTTGGTGCAGCGAAAGTCTCTTCGTTCTTCGTATTCTCTTCCTTCGCCAGTCGCATTTCAGCTTTCCTCTTCTCCTCCATGACCCTCGCTCTAGCTTTCAATTGCGCCTGCTTCACCGCGTCGTATCTCTTCTCCTCCTCCTCCCCGATCTTTTTTACATCATCTTCCCCATCACATCTCCCATTCAACGCCTTTTCAATCAACGCGTCTCGGTTGTTCTCGTCCTCGAAATTTTTCGCGTTGAAAGAAGCCAACGCGGCCGCGCCGGGCGTGACCAGCGTGATCGTTTCCTCGTTTTCACTCATTTGTGTTTCTATTCTTCTTCCTCTCGATGATAAATGGTCTCCGCTACTACCGGCGGGAAAAAAGAAAGAGTTGATCAGAGATACGAGAGAATTTGACGATCTTTTGAGCGTTATGGCAAGCGTTTTTTTGGCAAGCCAAGAGAAAAAAATACGACTGAGAAAAAAAGTCAAATCACATGCGATGTGTGAAAGAACGAGGACATCAAAGAAGAAGAAGAAGAAGAAGAAGAAGAAGACAACACAGAAGCGCAAATACTAACCAATGAAGAAGGGCGCGACGACGAGAGGAGATTCTTCCTCCTCCTCCGCGCCGCGGATGGGGAGAAGACTTCGTTTTCGTCGTAAAAAGAAACGCAAGCGCGAAGAGGAAGAAGATTCAGAGGAAGAAGACGAGACGACCTCAAAGAACGACGACGAGAAACTCGAAGCGCTTCTCGAAAACGCGTACAGACACGACCGCGCGATCAAACGATTGAACAAAGAAACCGAACAGGAACTCCGGTCGACGATAGCGGCGTACCCAAAGGACGATTTGACGACGTTTGCTAAAAAATACGCGGGGGATGCGGAGGATATTCGCCAGAGGCATGCAAAAGGGGTGGAGGCCCTTCGAAAGCGTTTAGACGGGAAAAGCGAGCTTTCGCGCTCGAAGGGATGCGTCGATGAACACGACGTCGACAACAGAGCGAGAAAAAAAGCAAAGTTTGACGAAAGCGACGACGACAGAAACGACGCGAAGGCGACGAGCGATGCGAACGGTTCATTTGCTCTCGCGCCGATACCTCGGGTACCCGGCGCTTTACGTTGAATAATAGTAATAATAGTAATACATCCATCTCAAAACACCCAATCATTCACGAGTTTGGAGGCGGTTTCTTCGCCACCGCCTCTTTCGCAAACTTCTCCGCCACTTCCTTCGCCTCTTCCGCGTACCGTTCCACGCTTTCCTTCGCTTTCGAAGCGCCTTCGGAGACTGTTTTATAGACGTTTCCTTTCCTCATCGCGTCGTCGGTTCTCACCGCAAATCTCTGGAACGATTTCGAGTTTGCGAGCGCGTTCACGAGGAACTCGTTGAGGACGTAATTCGCCAGGCGGCCTACGAACGACATGCGTGAAGTTGTGCTCGTTTCGTTCGTTCGTCTCTTTTTCTCTCTCTTTCTCTCTCTCGTTTGGTCTTTGTCTTCTTCTCGCGCTTTCTAATGGAGGAAAAGAGAAGTTTCGGGAAAGTATTCGTCACTTAAATTCACGCGAATACTCAAGTATTCTTAAAGCGGCGAGAGAGAGAAAGGGAGCACACAACACACGCGCAATAAACTTGCCTGCAAAACTCCCGTTCGTTTGTTCGTGATAATAAATCATCGTCATGGCACCGGGACCGTTCACGCTCCCGTCCGCGGAGAACGATGTAAACGAGAAGCGAAAACGAGCGGCGATCCGCGAGGTGAAAAAATGGGCGGAATCGTACATCCCGAACGACATCTTGGAGAAGCACGACTGCATCGTGGACGTGTCGGAAATCCAGTGCGGAGACCCGAACTGCGCGCCGATTGATACGGTCGTTAGGTTATTGTTTAAAGGGAACGTTGGGTACGTTTTGTTTTGGAACGAGACGACTTGAATTGTTTGTTTGTCCTGTCCCTCTTACTCGTTCTTTCTTTCCCGAGAGCTCTCGCGCTGACCTGTCCTTTCTCTTCTTTCTCTCCTCGCACGTTACAGATGCGTCTTCGGCCTCCCGTTTGAAGCGGTACAAGTGACGAAAGAAATCCTAGACGAACAAATGCCTCCGGAAGAGTACATCGAAGGCTGGATAGAAGGCCGAGAAGACTTGGAGTGGCCGCCCGGACCAGAGCTCGCGGAAGGCGAAGGCCCTCCGGAAGGCGTAGAGTTGCGATTCGGCGTAGACGCGAGAGTGGAATGTTGCATCGGGGTAGGCGAAGACGGATGGGCGCCGGGAACAATCGTCGCGTTGTGGTATCGACACCCGACGTGGGGACCGAAAGATTACGCGCCGTACCAGATTCAGTTGGACGATCACGACGGGTTAATTTTCGCGCCTCAAGATAGCGACGTGTGCATTCGGCTTTTGCAGGACGGCGGGATGAGCGATAGGTCCACGCCGGCCGAAGCCAAGTAAAACACGGAAGAAAACGGGGTGAGAAAAACGAACGCGCGCGAAATATCATAACACGAAATTAACACTTCAAATAGCACACATACTACGCAAACTTTTCTATATATTATCATTCGAACGAATATTTGTATAAACTCGTATTGCGATGAAAATTTTCGTATCTAATACCTTGGGAACTCTTCATTTTTTGCGCGATTTTCCAAGGACATGCTCGCGCTCGCATCGCCAACACTCACGCGCGCGCTCTTGAAACCAACACCTAAAACGATTAAGCGCGATAATAAGAAAATAATGTTCAGTCCAGCGAAGATTATCAAGCGCGTCGTCCCGGGGGGTTCTCCGAGAAGAAAAGAAACTCGTATTTTTTCGCAAACGCAAGATACACCAACGGGAACCGCCGAGAAAAAGAAGAAGTCGTCCTCTTCATCAAAGACGACCGTCGATGAAAAAGAAATGTCCGTGAAAGACGCGAAGGAAATCTTTCAATCCACGTTGCACTCGAAGATGACGGTGGAAACCGCAGAGTTGATCGCGAAGAACTTTGAATCCATGGGCATTCAAACACCCAGAGAGCTGAGAAAAATTGTCGTGAAGCAAAATATCAAACTGATTTTGTTCGAAGCGATGTCGATTCTCTTCAACTTGGGCGTGACGGTCGCAATTTATTCGATTTTTCTCCTGAACGGCGCGCCTGTGGCGTGGGAACCAGGAACGTCGGAGCTGGCCAGTCAAGTCATCGCCTTTACGTTGTTCATCTGCGCCGGAATCTTCAGCGTGGAAACGGTCGCGCACACGGTCGTGTTCTTCTCGTTCGTGTACAGTTTGTTCTTTTTTTCGTTTGCAAACTTGGACAAGTTCACGAAAGCCATGCACACGCTGGCCGAAGACGCTGCTGGTCAGCCAGATTTGTCGTCGATTCGTTCGATTCGAAGAGCCGTTTCTGCGACGAGAGTTTTGCAGAAACTCAACGAAGTTAAGAAGGCCATAATCGAAGACAAGAAGCTCGCAGACGAGAGTTTAAAGGACATGCCCGAGCTGAAACGCTTATCGGCGTACTTTGAACTCAAAAACGCCATCGACGAACATGGTTTTAGCTACGCTCAGTATGGCTTAACCGAAGAACGCGCGATGGTGTTGGCGTCGTTGTTTGCCGACGTGGACGAAGACGCCGACGGCGAGATCAACGAGGAAGAGTTGCGAAAGCTGCTCACAGAGATGGCGAAAAACGAGCACGTGGAGTGGACGTCGTTGAATGCAGATTTCAACGTGGCTTTCAATCTCTTGGATACCGATGGTGACGGCAAGATTGATTTGGACAACTTTTGCGAGTGGTTGAGTGAACCGGAAAAAACAAAGAAAGAGGAAAGTAAGGCGTCGCCGCGCTAAAGCCAAGTAGAAAAGAGGTTGAACGGTAAAAGAGAGAGAGAAAGAGAGAGAGAGACAGACAGACGCACCCAAATTCACACATACACCCAAATTGAATAAATATACAAGTTCATACGTTTTACTTTACATTAGCATCTAAATATTTCTACGCGACTATCTAATCATTGAGTATTTCTCTTTTCGATTCGATACAAGTGAAAATTTCCATCCTCAACGCGTTTCTCGAAAACGAGATTTGCGTATTTTCTCACTTCATTCTCGAAGCACTCAATCATGACCCCTTTCTTCTCGTATCTATCTACAACGGATATGAAAACCACGCCGCCATCATCTTTCGTAAACATATCAATAACAGAAATTAAGGGAGGGATGATTCTTTCATCGTACGCTAACTCGCTTCCTATGACGATATCAAATCGCTCCAAATCGGTCGTCGGCTTACGCAGCGTCTCGCGCATCCATTTCATTTCGTCTTCTTCATCGTTACTCTTCAGGCTCTTTGAAAGTGAACCGTCAGCGATGCTCCCGTCCTCTCGTTCATCCATTCCGCATGCCTCTTCCCACAACAATCTCTTCACTATAAATCTTTCTCGATTGGATAACCCGTTCAACTTGCCGTTCGCTTCGAGGACGTTCAATAAAGACGGAACGTATTCAGTCACCACGATGCCATCTAAAACTTCCTCTTCTTGCTTAGCTAAGAACAAACCGAGCAAACCACACCCTGCCCCGAGCTCTAGCACCCTCTTCCCTCTAAATGAATCTCTTTTCGTCTCTTCTCCGCGCGTCTCTAAAAACCATTCGCACATACGCTTTTCTGACTCGTACACGTAACATCCCAACCCGCCGTCTTGAAAATCAACGGTATCGAGCGCAACTTCGAACTTCCCTCCAAATTGATACACCTCTCGTCTCCCTTTCTTCGCCTGATCCCCGGAACAGTTCGCCACGACAATCGACACGTCTTCGTTGTATTTTTCGTCCACGCAGCACGCTTTAATCAGCGAAGAAAACCTCGCGTGTCGTGTTATCCAACGCACTTTATCCGCCTGAAACGATAAAGATTTGAGCTCCTGCAAAGCGCTCTTTTTCTCGGCATCGGACGACGATTTCTCGAAGAATCTTTCAAATATGTGGTCCGACGGGTCCTCAATATCCTCCTCGTTCATCGCGTTGTTCGCGTTCAACATCTCGCTCTCAAAGCTCGGTGTTTGATCATCCCCTATCTCAGTTGTATCTCAGTTGTTGCGATTGCGTTTTCTTTCCCCAAAAGCAGTTCTAAGGGGAAATTTTTACGAAGAAAAAAACGTCAAAAAGTTGACGCGAAACATCGCCGCGAAACGTAAAGAGAGAGAGAGAGAACGCGAGATCGATTCGTGGTCGAGAGAGGCGGTGCGTTTGTCGTTCACTCACGTTCCTCTGTCTTCGTCGCGTGACTTAAAAGAGAGAGAGAGAGAGAGAGAGAGAACATAAAGGAGAGATATGAATCTTCTCCGAACGGCGACGACGAAATTGTACAACAAAGTCGTCTCTCCTTCGAACGAAGAAGAAGACGACGAGGATAAAAACAACGGTCCGTTAGACGAAGCGTTGTCGTCTGGTGCCGGTCGCGGTGGAGGTGATGGTGGCGTTGCTTCTGCTTCATCGTCCTCGTCGTCCTTTATGATGCGCAATAAATTCGAGAGGAAGAAGAGCGCTTTAATATTTAACGAGAAAAAACCATCAAACGTCGCCAAAGAGGACGAAGACGTGAAAGACGTGATGTTTGACGAGACGTTAGCGAATGAACTCGTGATGTCGAAACTGTGGAAAGAGGTCGAGGTAAAAGCAAACGATGGTGATGCTGCGACGACCAGGGACGCTTTTCTGCGTTTGCTCGTCGCCGACGCGCGGAAGCGTTGGGACGCGAAGAAGATCGTGGACAAAGTGGAAACGCCGAGCGGGATAATCGCCGTCGGTGTTGGTCGGTGTGGGCACCCGAGGAAGGTTTTGGAGTTTGTTTTTGAAGAATTAATGCGCGCGAAAGAGAAGTTTTCTAGACAGCTGGAGGTGTTTAGTAGCAGCAATGAAGAATTAGATGGAGAGCCAGAGGAGGATGTAAATTCTGGACGCGCGGCGATTCGAGCGGCGGCGAGGATGTGTGCGAGCGAACGGAACCGGAGAATATTTTTAGAGATAGGTTCAGAGAGTAGTTATAGTAGAAGCATACTTGAAGAAATGAGCGCGATTGGAAAGTTTGCGGCGGGTAAGTTGCGAGGAATATCCGTGAACGAGGTGGACGCCGAGCACGCGAGTGGAGTCGTGAATGCGTTGTTTGAGGTATGTGTGGCGGGTTGCGAGGCGATTCTATGGTATTCAGATCCCGATGGAACCAGATGGGAAGAAAGAAAACATGCACCAAACGATGCATTTACTACGGTACCAACGCGTTACGCCAAACTTTTGTTTGAATCGAACGCGATGAGTGCATTGGTGGAAGTCATGAAGGCTGCTCGTATAGCGCGCGCTAGGTTTTCTGGAGGTCTTAGTAGTAGTGAACATTCAGCTACGGCATCATCGCTATCGATCCCCGACGATCAAATGAAAATAATTGCGACGAGTTTAGCGTGCGAATTCGTAGCTCTGCGTGCGATTGGATGTGCGGTGATGGGTGATGAGAACATGGTCTCGTCCGCGAATACGAACGGCGCGTTGGATGTCGTTCTCGAAGGGACCGGGCGCATGCCCACAAACTTATTAGAAGCAACTGTTGGAAGCTCGTTATCGTTGCAAACATCGCTTTTGAACAGTTTTGGCTCTCTTTCGCTTGCTTCCTCAACTGTGTCTAGGGCAATCTCGAGAAAGTCCGCTCGCGCCTCAGAAGCGAAAGATCGAGCAGTTGCCGGGGCCCTCGCGGTAGCCGTCACGTGTAGCGCAATCGAAGATGACAATGATGCCAACGTCATCATGGATTCCGCTTTCACTGCAGCCGCTGCTTTCATAACGAAGTCTGAATCGGATGAAGTAGCATCGCAGATTGTAAACATAGGTTCGTCAGCACAGTCTTTATCTATTTCAAAGAAGAGCGCTTTGAAATTGCGCGCGGGTTTGGCGAGATTCGTGATAGACGCCTTCAATCGTCATAGCACAGGAGAAGAAGAAGAAAATGAGGAAAAAAATGATGCTATCATATCAAATGAAAATCGCGAAATTATCATCGATGCCATCATCGATGCTAAAGTGTGGGAGACTTTGTTAAACTCCGAAACATTCGGTGAAGTTCCTAAAATCGATGGCGGCGGGGAGAGCAACAAAGAGGAAGACGAAGAAACGCATCTCGCGCGCGAGGAAGCGATATTATTAGTTGGCTTAGCACTCGATAACAAGAGGCCAGGAGATGAAAACGCATTGCAGCATATTCTATCCGCCTTTTGTCAACGCGTCTTTCATCCTTCCGCGTGCGAAGCCTTAGCCGGAGCTTTACTGCGCATAGTGTATAGAAACAATCCTAGAGATTGCAGAGCTTTGGTTGAACTCGAAGCTCCGAATAGAATAGCAGCGGCAGTACATAGTCAAGTGAGAGTGTGGATGTGTCCACCAAATATGTTTGTCTTTGGGGATACCGAGGAAACAGAGAAAAACGACGCAAAGACAAAGTGTGCGCGAGCGTGTGCGGAGTTATTGCAAGCTTTAGCAAAAGAGACCGAAGACCCTGCGCTTCGTCTCGCCTCAGCGCGGTCTCCGTCACTCTTGAGCGTATTATTCGACGATTTTTTGTGGGTAAACGGTGAGTCTTTGGAGTTTGCTTCAAGTTTGGCGACGTATATTGCCGTGGAACAAACGCGAACGGCGGATTCGGAGCTATTCTTTGACATCGATGCCTTTTTCCTTTGGATCAAAGCGTTTTTTCAAGCGTTACCAAAAGCACGCATTTTTGATAGAGAAAGTGATAATGGTGAAAGCGGTGGTGTTTTGATCCCTCTTTTGAAATCTATTCGGAATATTGCCAAGAGAACGCCTCGGGCCAGCGTGCGCAAATGCCAAAATTGGGCAACTATTGAGAACGGCGCTTTATTTCTCACGTTGGCATCACTCTGCGACGGCGAATCCGGTGAGGTGGTTGCCTCTACCGCGCTCGAAACGATTCATTACGCAATTAAAACTAGTACCGATGCCGCGCAGACGTTTGAACAATGCGTAGGGTACGACGCCTTGATTGAAGCCATGAGAATTAACGAAAGAGGCAAAAGTTCGTTCGCGAGTGAAGTGACGCTTATGACCTCAATTCGATTCGCGTGTGACGACGATAATATCGATGAAAAAAGCTCTTCGCGTGCGTGTAAGATAACCTTGAGAAACCCGGGTGCGCTGCGAATCGCGTTCTCAATCGCTCGGAACAGCGAGCGGTGTTCAAAATCCTCTCAGCTGTTTCTGTTGCGGTTCCTTGTCGATTTACTCGAGAGATCCGTCGCCTCTCGAGAGTGCGCGACGAAAGCGGATGCGCTCACGCACCTTTTCGAATGGTGGTGTAATTATAATTTGGATGACAAAGCTGGCGATGTACACGATACCATCATTCACGATGCCAAATGCGTCGAAAACATTGCCAAGTGCATCGAATCTTGCGCTTCTCACTGTCTCACCGCGCTACAACTCCGACACGCGATGAAAACATTGAAAAAGCTTCGCTCGTCCGAATATAAAAGGTTACTTATTGATGCGTTGAAACGCGCGGCAATTAACGATGCGCCTCGAACTTTCTTCGATTTCGCTGGTGGCGCTTCTGGAGGGGTTCGCGTGAAGAAAAAAATTGCGGAGTGTTCAAACGGTGTCACAATTTCGATGTGGATACGCGCAGAAATTGAAGACGAAACCAATGAAGGCAATGCGTCGGCGGATCAAGGAATCTTTAGTCTCCTCACAGAAGCTGGTGTTGGTTTATGTTGCTCGTTGCGTCCAGATGGATCTCTGAAACTCTCGTCGCTTTTACCCAACGGTGAAAGGCACGATTGTTCGTTTTACGACACGTCGTGCCCAATTATACCAGGGAAGTGGACGCATGTGTGCGTATCCGTCAAAGGTGGTGGTCTTATTCTTGGTGGTAGAAATGCGAGCGCGTCGAGCGCAAACGCGCGAATCTGCGTAGATGGTAACGAATCTTACCCGCAAAAGTTGAAGTATCCTTGGAACCGAGCAAATGTGGCAACGAGCGTCGCGCAGAGTATCGCAAATACAGCTATAGGGGATCCGATTTTGCCAAACTCTTCCTACGATGGCAATAAAGGCACAGTTTCTTTGCACATCGGGGCCGCTGCTGGTATAGCGAACTTCGCAAAACCTTTCACGGGGCAGTTTGCAACATTTCGAGTTTTCTCCGAGGCGGTGGATTTCAGCGCGGCGCTCCTTCTCTACGCTTTAGGAGCGGAGTACGTCGGAGCGTTCATGCCAACCGAAGCCGAACCTTCCATATTACTCCTTCGTAGGGGTATATCAATGACAGCTGCGAGAGATGTTTTCGAGAAGAGTTTGCGAACGAGCTTGAAAATGACTATTGATGCGACTGCGGCGACTGGGAACATGCGCACTCGCATAAACCTGAATGTGTCTAAAGGCGAGTCAGAAAACAATGACGATGACGAACTTTGCGCGAGAGTTTGCAGCACAACGTCAGCTGCAGATGTCTGCCGGTCGCTCGGCGGAGCTGAACAACTCATCCCCGAGCTTTTAGAGCAGCAAAAAGACGATACCGACGATTTGAAAGTGCTTCCGGCGGCTGTTTCGCTCATCGCGGCTTTGCTTTCGGATGGGGGATACCCACTTCGCGCGCGAGAGAAAATCATCGCTCTAACCGCACATTCAATAACTCCAAATCGACTCTCTAAAGAGCTTATTCCAGCGTTTGATTGGTTAGCGAAAAGTTGCGCAGGTCAACAACCTCGTGTAAAAAACGGCGCGGTGCAGACACCCGAGTGGTTGGCGGCGTTAGGGGATGCTCGATCTGAAATATTCAATCCCATAAAATGGGCCAGATCGACGTGCAAGGACGCGCGCGCAGAGTATGTTGACTTTTTGAGAAGTAATTGCTCAAACGCGGAGCTTTTACGAGTTTTACCTGTTCGACGAATCGTTCGATCGCTGGAAAAGTTTTGCCCGGCTGAGGACGACGCCTTTCGCAAAGGGTTGTTTGAAATCCTCGAGAACATCCTGATGGACGAAACCATTGATATCGACGGTGTTTATTGCATAGACGCAATCGAATCTTTATGTGCGGCGGCTTCACGATCAGATGCGCACGACGGTTTCTTAGTCGATTGTCTCGCTTTTCTTCGACGCGCGTCCAAGACGCACCGCTTTTGTTTCGAGCTTGTTTCAAATTGCGGAGGATTTGCTATAGCGCTTGCACCGATGTTGTTACCGAGTACGACACCGTCGTTTTCGAGTAAACAAAACTCGAATTCGGCCATGGCAGCACGGATACTCCATTTGGCGTTTTCGCTTCCTGAAACGGCATCCCCAATCGAGTTAGCACTCGATGAGAACGCCGGTGATGCGGACAATGACGGCGAAGGAAAGAATCCTTCTCCGCGCGGTCACACGAAGGCGATGGAAAATATTAGGAACGCATTGAAAAGCCTCGCGTTGAAAGCAACGCCGTCGAGTAAGAATTCCTCCTCGGCAGCGGAGAAGGATTTCGGCACGAGCAAATCTGAACGTAGAATGGATGTTGCCGCAGCGAATGGCGCAATCGATGCGCTCGGAGAAGCCTTGTTCGGAAAGAGTAATGAAACCATCGTCAATGACGATTCGAGTCAGATCCGGGAAGCTCTCGTCGAGTTAGCCATCGACGGCGACGATGTCAACGTAAAAATCAAACATCCGAAAGCGTTCGCGTATTTTCTTCGCGTGACGAAAAGCTGCAACATCGAAAAGTATGCACACGCTAAGCTGCTCTTATCGAGTTTACTAGAGAGTCACGGGAACAACGCGAAGGCGCTCTCGCAATGTAAAGTCAATATTTCAAAGTGTTTAAATGCCGCGAATGATCCGGAAGACGCTCGCATATTAAATCTCATTCCGGATGCCGCATCTAAAGAGAAAAAGGAACTGCCGATGAAAGAAGATGCCGACCAGATGGAAGATGACGATTGGGAAGACGTATCTGCGCCTCCCGCGTTTGCGATTCAAATTACACAAGTCGAAGCGAACATTGCTAAGTGTGACAAGCGAATAGCGGACGAACAGTTTGCCGTGGAAGAGAGTGAAGGTTCGTTACGTCGTCTTTTATTTGGTTTAAAATCGAGATGGCAAAAAGCACAAGACCAGGTATTTGCAAGTGATGCGTCGACGGTGGGTGATCATCTCGGCGACGATGGATTTTATGTACTCGATTGCGAAAAAGAAGATTCTGTTGGACGCCGTTTACGAGTAAGAAGGGATAGAATGGATGCGTTGACGCGGCAACTTTCGAAGAACAACACTTTAGTGAATGCCGCCGTAGCCTCGAAAGGCAGCGGCGTTGAAGCGCAAGAGGAAAATTTGCCGATTTTGCAATCCGCCGCGAAGCAATGGAAAGACAAAATCGATGCAAGCGCCTCGACAGTAAAACCATCGCCCTCGGGAAACAATACAATCAACGAAGACGCGGACCTCGACGGCGATCTCACCGAATCCGATGAAGATGAAGAAACGATGCAAAAAGAGCTCGAAATGCTTCGTGAAGTAGACGCGAACGAAAAGTCCAAGCTTCTCGACAAACAGAAAACAGCCGAGTGGCTGCATTCCAAAGCTGACGAAGCGAAACGCGACAAACACATCTTTTTTACCGTTTCGAACGTGTGCATGGTGTCGTCTTCAGATTTAGTTATCGAAGGTACTCTAGATGTTGCGAAAGACGTGGTCTTCTTTACCGCTAACCGCGATGCGGCGTTGGATTCTATCGACGACGATAAAGAGAACATAGTAAGTCGTTTTTGGAAGTGGCCCGTGAATACCATTGTAGAACTAGTCCACATGCGATGGCGTTTGCGTAATGTTGCCATTGAAATGTACACTAAAGATGGTCGCTCGGTCTTTTTCGCCTTTGCGAACAAGAAACTGAGAGTTGAAGCGTCGGTGAAAATCGCTTCACTCGATGCCTCCATCGTCATTCTTGACCGACGACAAAAAAATCGCACGGCGCAACTGATGCAAAAGAGATGGAAAGAGCGCGAAATATCCACCTTTGATTACTTGATCGCTTTGAATAAACTCGCTGGACGAACATATCACGATTTATCGCAATATCCAGTGTTCCCGTGGATCTTGAGCGATTACGAGTCGGCGACGATTAATCTCGAGGATCCGAAAGTTTATCGAGATTTATCGTTACCCATAGGTGCTTTAAACCCAGTGCGTTTGAAACAGTTCATCGAGCGCTTTAAACAGCTTGAGAGTGACCCTGATGCGTCTATGCCTGCCTTTCATTACGGCTCGCACTACTCATCTGCAGCGGTTGTCTTGTACTTTTTGATTCGATTGGAACCATTTACGAATTTATCGAGGCAATTACAAGGCGGTAAGTTTGACCACTCGGATAGATTATTCTCCGATATTTCGCAAACCTGGAACGCGGTCCTTGAATCTACCGCAGACGTGAAAGAGTTGATCCCGGAGTTTTTCTACCTTCCGGAGTTTCTCGAAAATAGCAACTCGAACGTGTTTGGGAAGCGACAAGACGGCTCCTTAGTCGATACTGTCGTGCTCCCGAAATGGGCCAATGGTAGCACGCGGACATTTATTCAAACTATGCGAGATGCGTTAGAATCCGACCATGTTTCGCATACCATTCACGACTGGATTGATTTGGTCTTTGGCGCGTCGCAACTAGGCGCTCGCGCAAAATCGAAGAAGAATGTGTTTTATTATTTAACGTACGAAGGTGCGGTTGATTTAGACGCAATTGAAGATCCACAGGAACGCTTGGCGATTGAAACGCAAATCGTTAACTTTGGCCAAACGCCCGCGCAGGTGTTTAAACGACCACATCCAAGAAGAATTCCAAGATTGCGAAGGAAACGCGAGGCGTACGCTTCCGTATACGGAGCCTGCTTGAGAGTCTTCAACGGCGAAGAAGATACCGACGACGAAAACGACGATAGGTTCTCCGAACCGTTGAAATTACAAGGTATATTCCAAGACGCGCAATTTGACGGCGCCGCCATTGTCCAACTATCTTACGACCGCGATAAACTCGTGGCGGTTTCCTCGAATCGTAAAATTTGGACCGCGAGAGTCGTTCGCGAAGGCCATAAACTCGATTTCGACTTCCAAGACCAAAACGCGAGAGTCTCTTTGGAACCAATTAACTCGGCGAACAGCAGCACGAAAGACCAACCGTGCAGATCTATCGCGAGAGAAGCAAAAGTTCGTGAACAAATTATCGGTGGCGCTCGAATGCGTACGAAAGGCGATCGATCGTTTGAGGGTGAAATTCCGCTCAGTGCGAACGGGGTTACAACTCTCGATGGCGGCCGAGTCGCCGTTGTGTCTGGTTTTTGGGACGGAACGATACGTGCATACGCTGGCGATGAATTATGCGGGGAAATCGCCTGCTCGAAAGGCCACAGAGACATTGTCGAGTGTTTGGCGATGGACTTACTGCCGCACCCATCGAAACCGTGGAGATTAGATTTTGCCACGGATGGGGGACACACGTTTTCTGGAGGGAGCATATCTGCGGTACAACACCGCGTGTTTGCACCAAACGTGAACAAATCGAACATGAAATATGGGTATTTAGTTTCCGGCGGCGCAGACGCCTCCGTCGGAGTCTGGGAAATCGTAAGCACGCCAAACGGTTTCGGATTACCTGTGCTGCCCAAACTGCAAAAGTTCGGGCACTCAGACGCCATCGTCTCCGTATCTGTCAACGCGTCGCTCGATATCGTCGTCAGTGGATCACTCGACGGAACTTGTCTTTTGCACGACTTGAACGGCATCGGGTCTGGCGGCTCCTCGAACTCAAACACGAACAAAGGCGATCGAAAGTTGAACGATTTCTTCGAGGAGGAACTTTTGAGTGACGCGGTACCGTTACCATCGCCGTCGGATGATATCGACGGGAAGTATAAAGAAAAAGTATGCGTCCCAGTTTGGTGTTCGATCGCGTTCTCCACGGCGAAGATATTTGTCTTTTGGTCGATCGAGCATCACGCGAACGCAACCACCGGCGTCGCTCATCCTCCCAACGGCGGCGTCCTACGTTCCTACTCCACCAACGGCGCCCTCATCTCCTCCCTCGACGTCTCCCGAAAAGATGCCATAACCTCCTTCTCCTTATCCTCGGACGAAAAATGTATCTTTCTCGCCACCGCCAACGGTTTCGTCAGAGTCGTCGACGCCAAACAAACAGGACTCCAGGTCTTGCACTCGCTGAGAGCGTTTTCGAGCTTTAAAATCACCTCGGTGTGTGACGTCGGTAACTTGCTCTTTGCCGGTTTAGAAGACGGGAAGTTGTGCGTGTGGACGTAAAAGTAGTTTAGAAATAAACGTCTAGAAATACTAGTAGTAGAAATCTAAGAAGAAATAGAATGAATGCCACGCGACGCGCAAAAGCGTTGAAAATCTAAAGAGTTCTCGACCGACCAAAAATCACGAGTAAAATCACTCCTCAATTATTACTCCTATTTGTCTCTGTTTGAATTTGTCGAATTGCCCCAACGACCACACATAAAACACACGACACACACACATAAATACATACATAAATATCTTTATGCCCGCCTCGAGAAGAGCAGGGAACAAACAGAATCGCAGTGATAAAAAGAGACATTCGTTGGACCATTTGTTGCCGTCTTATAAACCGTCTACTACTACACAGAAGAATTCGCCAAATCGAATTTTGAGCAATAAAAGTCCAATTCAACAACAGAAAGCAAACGCGAAGTTTAAGAAGAAGATGCCGACGACGAAGAAGAATCCTCCTCCTCAAAAGCCGGCGGCGAGAACCTCTCGGAGAGGACAACCGCTCGACCCAGCCGTGGCGGCTTTTTTTGACCCGAAAACGAGCGTCACGGCGGAATTGTTAAGTCCAGGAGGCGGTGGTGCAGGAGGAGCAACTTTTTCCCTCAAGAAGAAGAAGAGTAGTAGTAGTACTACTACTACGAAGAAGAACAACAACGAGAAGAAGAACAAACCGTTGCAAGTGAAAAAGACGGTGGCGACGAAAGTGTTGGCCCCGCGAGGGGGAGCGCCGCCTGCAAAGAAGAAGAAGACGCCGGCGAAGAGAGGAGGGAGAGCGGCGCCGGCGGCGAAGAAGACGGCCGTTCCGAAGGCGCCGCAGAACTCGACGCAGTACATCATGGCGGAAAGAAGACGGAAATCGAAGCCGGAAAGACCGATTAAGAGTTTGACGTCGCCGAGAGCGGAACGGCTGGCCAGTCCGGGCGTGCCGCCGAAGAGTAACTTGAACATGTTCGGGAGCATGATGCCGCAAGCGATGAAGGAAGACGAGGAGGAGATGGACGACGGAGAGGATTTGCAAGAGTTAATTGGGGATATTTTCAACGAAAAACCAGTCGCAGTTGCGGCGAAGAGGAAAGTTGGCAACATCGGTGGTCAAGGAGGGAAGAATACCAAGTCTAACGCGGAATCGAACTTATACGACGCGCAGAACACTTTGATCGAGTCGCAGGCGAAGAGAATTGGCGAGTTGCAAAACGAAATCATCCGGTTAAAGATGAAACTGAGAGACTTTGAGGACGAGAAGATGATGGCGGATTCCAACGCCAGTCAGCGTCTGATGGAACGCATGAAAGGCTTATTCAAGTTCTAAAAACGAAAAGTACAGTACTCAATCTACTACTTGTACCTCTACTGGTACCTAGTGATAGCTTTGTTGTTAATTTATTACTATCTAAATGAACCGTATTTCTTCAACACGGCTCGCGCCAAGTCGTCGCATCCGGACGCTCTGTATATCAAGCTCAAGTTATACGCCGCTTCGACGCTTAAATCTGCGTTTTTCGCAAGATCTTTGTTCGTTTTCACAAACTCGTCTTTAATCTCTAAACACTTCTCGTACAAAGGCTGCGCCAAGTACATCAAATTGATTTGGTGTAAAGCTCTCGCGGCGTTGTACGTCGCCTCCATAGGTGATACATCATTTCTTTGTTTCGCCATCGTATTTAACTGACAAATCGCACGCAAAACTCTTGCGTTCTTCTCAGAATCACTAACGCTCAAGTGCGTTTGTACCGCACCGTGAATTTGTGAGCACGCGATGCCCAAACGTACGTTCGGTTCGTTCGGCGCTAAACGCAACGCTTCTCTCGAATGCATGTTCGCCACCGCCCATTGATCGTTCCAGCCGTGGATGTATCCGGACGCTAACAACGCTGGAACTTTCTCGTTTACGGTCGTTTCAGAGTTAGTTGTGTCGAATTCGTTTCCTGGGAACGTGAATGCTTTTACCGCTTTTTTCGCTGTAGCTAAAACTTTCTTGGCGTTGGTGGTGTTACGACACCCGTCGCGCAAGACGATGTTCCACATTTCGAGAATGTCCGGGTACGCGGTTACAACTTTGTTCGCTTGCTCGGCCATGCCGAACGCGTTGCCTTCTAATTGTGAAAGTTTTGTTCGCATGTAACGAATCGCCACGGTTTGTTCTTTGGACAAACCTCGAGGAAAAGACAAACCAACGATTTTGTCCAATATCGAACGCGCTTCTTTCAAACCGCCGTCCAAGAGAAGCGCGTGTAAGACTTGCACGATCATCACGAACTGCGTCGGGTGGCTGAAACTCGCCGTAGAGTCTCTGTGTTTGTTCAAGATATCAATTTGGTCCGTTATTTTCTTCATTTCTTCCTTGAACTCTTTCGCTTCTTTCTCGCGTTGCAATCGCTCCGCTTTGTCCTTTTCGGTCTCTCCTCCCTCGTCATCGACAACGCTATTATTATTCGTCTCTTCGTTTTGTTCCTCCTGTGGTTGTACTTCGCGTTTTTCGGCGGCGATTTCTTCCGAAGTCTTCGTCTCTTCACCCCGTATTTCTCTTTCAATCTCCGCAACCTCTTCTTTCGTCAAGAATTTCTTATCGAGCTCCCGATTTCTTTCCAAACGTTTGTTCTCGAAGCCTCTAAACGCGCCTTTCGACAACGGGACGAGTTCTTCCTTCCTACTACCGCCTCCGTTCCGACCGCCCCATCCGGTCTTTTGCTTCTTCTTCTTCAGCCCATCTTTACCTCCGGTTTTCTTTAAGTACGCGCTATTTCTCGCGTCCTCTATGTTTTGCAAGTGCTTCGCATCCGCTCGTAACTTTTGAATTTGCGCCTTAACGTCCAACGCTTCGTCCAAGATTTGTTGGACCGTTGGTAACGACTCTCTTATAAAGTCATCCATATTTTGTAACGATCGTCGTAATTCCGAAGCTCGTAATAAAACATTATCATCCACGCTATCGTTTACCAGTTCTTCTAAAGATGGCAACATCTCTTTTGCCTTCTCTTCATCCTTCAACTCGTACAAGAAAATCTCCGTCAATTGTACTCTCGCCGCCGAGCTGTGTTTTCTCGTGCTACAAATCTCTTCGTAAACTTGTTTCGCACCTTCCACACCCCTCGCTATTCGCGCACAATCGGCCATTTTCTCCCAAACGTCTGCGCTATCACGCGTTTTGTCGTATATGAGAAGCGCTTTGTACACTTCCATGGCTTTGTGTTGATCGTTGCCGTGTTCTCGATGCGCGTGCGCCAATCGAAACAAATTTTCAGAGCTCAAATCCGGAAATGGAAACACGTTCTTCTCTCCTTTCTCTGCTCGAGGTGCAGCCTTCTCTATCGCGTCCATGATGACATCCGTACAAATTCTCCCTACTCTTAACTTTGCTTCGCAATTCTTTTCGTATTTAATCGCGTCTTCGTCTGTTTTGTGTTGCTTGTAAATCCCGGAAAGCATAATCAATGCTCTAGCCTTCATCGCCTCGCAATTCAGCGGGAACGTTTTCATCTCCTTGTACGAAAAATGGCCTTTTTCTTCCCACACTCGACGACATAACTCCACGTATTCGACGACTTTTTCCCACCAATCTAACTCGCTCACTAAATCAATCAAGAACAACATCGTTTTCATGTCCACTCTCGCGGCGTTCTTTCTCGCGTACCCACCTAAAACTTTCGCCGCGTTCGGCTTCAGGCTACACTCCATGCACAAACTCATGCACTTTATGTGCACATCGTACGGATCTATCAAAACATCTTTCGGTCCTAATGATTCTATAATTTGTTCGTACTGCGCAATCGCCTGTCTCTTCTCGCCAAACTCCTCGTACAAATCTGCGCTGTTCAACCTCAACAAATTCCTCTCCGCGTCGTCTAAAATCCCCTCCGACGCTTTCACTGCTCTGCTCAAACAATATATCGCGTGTCGTCTGTTCTCCAACGTCAGCGCCATATCCGCAATTCTCAACCACAACTCCACGTCTTTCTTACTCACGTGCGCCGCGATGGAATAAAAATCCATCGCCTTCGCCATGTCGCCCTTCTCTTCGTAAATCAAACCGAGCGTGTGATACGGACTCGCCTCATGCGGAGCGACCGTGATGCACTCGTGGCACTTCTCGATCGCCTCTTCCACGAAGTTCTGCACGTACAGCATGTTTGCTAATCCTAAAATTTTCTCCGCCTCTGCGCTCACTCGCATCTTCCTCGACACTCTCGTTCTCTTCACCCCGGGAAGGAACACTTTATTCTTCTGTCTGCTCATCGCCGTCATCGGTTTCATGCTCAAAAACGCTTTCGCCTCGGCTGACATCCCAGTCGCCGCGTCCCCGTCGTCCATAGCTTTTAAAACGTCTCGCGTGGTGTACGTCATGTGCGCGTTTTGTAACGCCGTTTTGCGTTGAATTTCCAAGTTCCTCTGCGTGAAGAGCTGCCGTTTTTTTTCCGCGATTTCTTCGTACGATAACGGTTTGTTCGTGTTGTCGTTGTCCTCGTCGTTCGCGTCCTCTTCTTCCTCCTCCTCTTCCAAATATTCTTCGTCTTCGTCTTCGTCTTCGTCTTCCTCCTCGTTGTACTCGTCGTCCGGCGTCCAGCCGGTCGTGAAACGAAACATGATGTTATTTTTTGAATTGGTTTCGAGTGAATTGTGAAGAAAAATTGAAGATGTCTTTGTTTACATCGGGCTACATGTTTTAGTTCTATAAGTCTCTCTCCTTCTCTGCTATCTCTCCATACGATGAATGTTTTAATAATATATAATTGGTTCTTTTCTTTTCTTTATGTTGTGTTTCAAAACAGTGCATTTCTGTTTCTCTGTTTTCAATTCTTCTTCGACCGACCACGCGCGCAAAAGCTCTTCTCTCTTTTTTTAGTTTCCGGCGAGGTACTTTCTGTACTGTTTTCGTCGTCGCTCTTCCACTTGCTCTTGAGCGCGTCGTCTGTACGCTTTCAAGTCCGCGCATCGAGGCACCGGGCACTCGTGCGCGACGCAGCCTTTAGAGTGAACTTGTAATAACGTCCAGATTTTTCGGCACAAGTGGCATCCGCCAGCCGCTTTGGTTTGACACTTCATCGCGTGTTGGAAGAGTTGTTTCACCTTGGCGCAGTTCGGGTTGTCGCACTTGGCGTTGGCACACGAGGAAGCGTGGACGAGTAAAGCCATGGTTCTTTCGATTTGTTGCTGTCTGGCTTGACGTTCCGCGTCGGTCATTTGTTGCTTTTCGCCTCGGCCTCGGCCTTGGCGTTGCAACGGGTGTTGATGACCAACACGCACGCGGCACTCTTCGCAAATATCAAAGTCAGCGCACTTTGTGCATCTGTAACCGGCACCGGCTTCGAGTTCGCGAGAGCAGACGTTACAAGTAGCCACAAACGCTGGTTCGGATGGGTTATTCAAGTGGTACAACACCATCATCGTCGTGTGCTTCGCGCGACGCAACGAATCGAATTGGAAGTGGTTTCCTTGACACAACGAAAGAAACGCTTGTCGCGTATCGAAAAACTCGGATTGCATGGCTTTGTCCTCTTCCTCTTTGACTTTCTCTTCTTTCACGGCCGGCAACGGCGGGCACTTCTGGCACACCAACTCGCCTCTGCTTAAGAACTTCTTCTCCTCTCTGGGCATGGCGGACTCGATCGAGTTACACTCCTCGCACAGACGCAAAGGATCTTTCGGATTTTCCTCCTTCGGAACGTACAAGTTTTCCTCCGCGACGGTTTTGCGGCAGTTCGTACACTTTGGCGCCAAGTGCGCCAAGATGAAATCGTTGCGCATGGCGGAAATCGTCACGCCGAGTTTTTTCATCAACTCGGAGTCTAAATCACCGTCGACAGACGCCGAGTAGACTTTTTTGTTTGCAGATTTTGCCGCTTTGCGCGCGTTGACTTTCGTGCCCGTCGTGAGCGTCTTCATTTGCTTCTTTTGCTCCTCTTGTTCTGCGATGATGCCTGGGATCCATTCTTCAGCAACGCCGGGAAAATAATCGCCATCAAAGTACGGATAATCTCTCGCCGATCGAACCTCTTGCAAAGAGCCACCTAAATTGTACTCGTCGTAAATGTTCGTCACCGAGTGCACGATGCCTTCCTTGGCGGCGCCGCGGAGCATCTTCATGTACCACTCGCGCAACTTGTCGCTTTTAGGGACTTTTTGCACCTTCGGGTGACAATACAAAATGTAATCGTCACCTTGGAACGGTGGGCACGCCCAAATAAAACACGAGGTGAACCCTCTTTGTTTGGCGTAATCCAGGTAGCCAATCAAAATTTGATGGTACACGAACGTTCTCAGTGCCATCGGTTCGCCGATGCTGGCGACGATACCTTCCGGGCGGAAGTATTTCACCGAGTCCAAATAAGACAAGTAAATGCGTCGTTTGTTCGGGTTCGGACAATCCTCGCCGTACTCTTGGACGTAAATTGCCATCAAACACACGTCCACGCCCTCGATTTTTTGAAAGAGCAAAATGACTCTATTCTTGTACAAAAATTCTTCCGGGAAACCGTCCTTCTTGAACGCATCCATGAACCGCTGTTTCGTGTCGCACTTCTTGTCGGTTTGCGATACGACACGAATGGTTAAATCCTCCGCGGTTGGCACCGTTTCGACCGGTATGCCCAGATGTTTCGCTCTTGCGACACGTTCCTCTGCCAAAGCATCCAAGACGCGCTTCTCCAAATAGTCGCCCAAAACTGTCTTCGTCAACGTCTTGGCCGGTTGCATGGAGTTGGGACGTTCAGACGTCACCGTTCGCTCTTGCTTCTCGATTTGCGATAAAATGCACGTAGGGCACGTGAAATGTGCTTCGCCGTGGGTGTTCTTCCTCCCGTTAAACAAGACACATATTTGGTGATACCAATTGTTGCAGAAATCGCATTGGACCCACGGCTCTTCTAAATCGTCGTCGTTCTTCTTCTTAATCAAAGAGTTCTTCGGGAAGCGTTGGCCTTCGATATCGATGTGGCCTTGGATGGTATTATAACACGGATTACACCACGTGTCCTTACGCATCTCGCCTCCCGGAATGTTTGGGACGTGGTAGTACACTTGACCTCTCTTGATTCTTCCGACGCACGAGTAACAATACATCGGCGGCGGCTCAAACGTTAACCGTTCGACGCCGCAAGCGCGGCAGGAAGACTCCGTAGCGTTGGCAATAATCTTGTCGGCTTCTGCATCGCGTCGTCTCGCGGACATTGGCGCCACAATACCAGGTATTTTCTCTTTCCCTTCCGTCAGTCGTAAAGACGCCAAATGCGTTCGGATCTCCTCCGGCGTGAAACATTCCATTAACGACGTGCCTTCGCCTCCTGGTTTTCTATCCGCGTTTCCGGTCCCTTTCACCATCAACGGCGGAGGCATCAAATCAAACTGCGCTTGCGCCGCCTTGGCGGCCGCTTGTTCAGCTTTCGTCATCTTCTGTTTCTTCCCACCACCTTGCGCCGCCGCAGCCTGTTGCTGCGCGAGCATCGCTTGTTGTTGTTGTCGCTGTTTTAACATCGCCGACCGAACTGGGCCGCACACCGGACAACGCGGATCTTTGCAGTTTTGGTGGTGTTTCAACAACTCTCTGGACGCTAAACATCTCGGGTATTGGCACGTCGGTAACGTGCACTTCAAGACGTGCTCCCATAAGTGCTTTGCCACGTGGCAGTGCGGCGTATACGGACACTTTCCTTCCGCCGCTTGACATTTCGACGCGTGACGAAGGAAGAGCAACCATCGCTGTTGCTTGACAATGTACGCTTTCTTGATTTGCTCGTCGGTTGATCCGGGCGGCGCGGATGCCCCCGGACGGATGTGTTGTTGCGTTTGTTGCGTTTGCTGTGCTTGCTGTGCCGCTTGCTGTGTCGCTTGCTCCTGTTCCGCCGCTAATCGAGCCGCAGCTTGCGCTTTCGTTTCTTTCTTCTTCTTCTTCCCGCCCGCTGCGGCTTGTTGCTGTTTGCTCGTCGCAGCGATCGCTTTCGCTCTCGCCACTTGCGCTTTCTTCTCAGCCGCAGTTAACGGTTTATTGCTAGTTGTAGTTCCTTGGTTAAATTGCGTCATTTGCGCTGCGGTTAATGGAACGCCGTTTGGTCCGAGCATCTGCATCGGCGCGTTGTTCCCGCCGCCCGGCGACCCCGCTTCTTGACCTCTAATTAATCGCTGTCCATTTGCTAAGACGTTCCCAACCCCGTTCATGGGAACCATTTGCCCTGGTGGCGGCATACCACCACTCCCAATCAACGCACCAGGTGGCACCGCTCCGTTCATTCCCATACCGTTCGCGCTTCCAATCAACGCCGGGTTCGGTTGGCCGCCGTTCATAATCTGTTGCTGTTGCTGCTGCGCTTGCGCTTGTTGCTGCTGTTGTTGCATCTGCGCGGCTTTTGCACCGGGCCTCGTCACCATAATCCTCGCCACGGCCTGTAACCTCGCCTCTAACGTATCTTTATCGCAATACTCCTCCTTCGTTCGCGCGCCTCGATACACCGCTTCTTCGAGACGCAACACAAAGTCCGGAAGCTTTTGTTGCCACTCTTTCGTCACGGACGGTTTGCGCTGTTGAAACAAACGTAATCTGTATTATTATACGTATTATCAAATGAAAGAGTAAATCAAGTTCACCTCGTCAGTTCATGTTCTAGTATCAAAGATCTTCAAACGCGTTTTTTAACATCCAATCGATGCGACGTTCGCGCGGCGAAAACAGCTTCTCAAAGAAGACTTTCACGCGTGTATTTGAAAACGAGTTTGGACCAAGAGAGAGAAAACCAAGAAAAAAAAAACAATCTCGGTTCTTTTCGCCGCGCGACTACGACCAAATAAAACGAATAACAAAACGTACATGTGTTGAATCAAGATTTTCCGTTGTGGAATGTCCTCGTCGCTTTGCCACGTCCGCCATTGCCCGCCTTTTCTTGTCGCCTCGGTCCCGTTGGATGCCATTTCCGATTACTCTTCGCTTTACGCCTTTCTCTCTTTCTTTTCTCTGTTTTTCTCTTTTCTCTTCTTTCAAATTTTTTGTTCGTCTCTTCCTCTTCTGTTCTTTCGTGGCCCTTCTTTCGCCTTCGAAAATTTCTACCCTGCCTTTCGCGCAATCTCGCTCGACCACCGCGTATACTCTTCTTCAACGCGCGCGCGATCCGAAGTTTCTTTCCGATCTTTTTCGCTCCTAACGAGGCAAACGTAATCGAGCCGATCAAATACCGGTGGATTTGATCGGTTTTTTACGACGTAACGTGCTCAAAGAGGACGATGAATGGAACTCTGGTGCGCGGTGGAGATTGGGAGATTTTGATTTGTGAGTGCGTGCCTCTCCAAGCAGCACACAAAGTTTTTGCAGGGAAAAGAGGTGAATTTTTTTTCAAAAGAGGATGAAACCAAAGAGCGACTGTTGCTTTTCTGTGCGCTTCTCTTTCTCTCACTCTCTCTCTCTCTCTGCTTTCTTTCTTATAAGCGCTCTTCTCTCCGACGACGAGAAGAAGAATCATCGCGCGAGATTCTTCTTCTTCTTCTTCTTCTTCTTCTAAAGCTCGTCCTTTCCCTACTTTGTTGGGGAAGTTTTATTACTAAAGACGACACCGCGTACGCCTTTTCTTTCGCAGAGTGGGCGCGTGTGTGTTTTGGTCGTTTTGCTCTCTTCCTCGCGTATTTTCTTTTTTGGTTGTTACTTTCTTTTGGCTCTTTGGCCTGTGCTCTGCTTTTTACTTTGGACGAACGACGAGTTTTTTATCTCCCCAGAAGAAGAAGAAACTCTTTTCCCCTCTTCTATCCAATGCGTGGGAAACACGTTAAAGTTTTTATCATAACACACAACATATAAGAATAGAAAGAAGAAGATGATGTTTTACGGAGTATCATCGTCTGTATCGTCGTCTGTATCGTTCGTATCGTGGATGAGAAGGACAGCAGCAGAGAACAACAACAACCACGGCAGAAGAAGAGCAACGACGACGGCGCAGAAGAAGAATTTGAGGAGGGAAGTCGTGTCGTCGTGTGGTGGGAGTTCGCGGGGGTTGCGAGAAGAACGCAGGCGTCGAAGCGCCCACGCGAAAAGAAGAGAGAAGAAAATAGAGGAGTTCTCCTCCTCGCCGCTGTGGGTCGCGAACGCCGGGTCGTCGGCGAACGCCGAGTCTGAGTTTTACGCCGCCCAAGATGCTCGACACAAGGCGTTCCTCGTCGCCAACGAACTGAAAAAGAAGAAAAAAGTACCAAAAATTGTAAAGAGAACGGTTTCCGCGTTGGTTTTAGGCGTTTTGGCGGCGTTTTTCCTCGGGTTCGGAGGGTGGTTCTGGGTCGCTTTGATCGGTTTGTGCGCGTACGCGTCCGGGACGGAGTATTTCGAGTTGATGTCGAAAGTGAACGAGGAGCTGCCGCACCCGCCGCCGAGGTGGGCGGCAAAGTGGATAACCGCGTGTTCGGTGTTTTTGTGCGTAATCTTGCACGTCTCCGGGGGGAGATCGCTACCAGTGACGATGGCTATGGTTGCCGCGTTTTCCTGCGCGGTTGCGGCGTTAATTTCGAACGAAGAGTCGCACTTCATTGAATTCACGACGACGTTGTTTGGATTATTTTATTGCGGGTTTTTGCCTTCGTTTTGGATTAAACTGAGAGCGATGTCTGGGATTCCGTTGGCAATCGATCGAGCCGGGTCTATCGTTTCCAGTTGGCCATTGCAGCTAGGGGGACCGACAAGTTGGACTTTAGGCGTCTCCATCACGTTGATGACGGTGTTGTGCGTCGTCTCTGCGGACGTCGGGGCGTATTTCAGCGGTAAAAATTTTGGCAAAAAATTCTTCGGGAAGAAGTTGACGACGATTTCGCCGAATAAAACCATCGAAGGCGCCATTGGTGGTGGGATTTTTAGCATCGCGTGTTCCGGAATATGCTGGTATTTGTTGGGGATTCCCGAAGAGTTGTGGAGAACGTTAATTATCGGAGGCTTTATTTACGCGAGTTCAGTTTTCGGAGACTTGTTGCAATCGGTGATGAAGCGCAACGCCGGCGTAAAAGATTCCGGAAAGTTTATCCCCGGTCACGGCGGATTTTTGGACAGATTTGATTCGTACATGTTTACTGGCTCGGTGACGTATTACTTGACGCTCGCTTTAATAGTTGGATTGAATATTCGCCCGAAGTATTTCGGCGCGTAAACAGATTGTGTTTTTAATTATTACTCTTTGCGAAAGAAAAGTCATATCATACATATTCACAAGAACTATATTTTGCTATTTAATCTATGCTCTATTTATGTGTGCTTACGCGCGCCTACGATACATATGTATAAGCTAATTAAACTATTCTTTGCCTACAATTCTCGCTTCCTTAACACTATGTACGAGGTTGTTCCAAAATGCCATCGATCGAACGTAACCACGTCGCAAGTATCTCCTACGCTCTCCCTGACTATCTTTTCTATGTCCTTATTCCAAGCGCATCCCCACTTCTTTTCGTGCATATCAACGTGCGCGTCTAAGATGTTCGAGAGCCAATAGTCGTGCACGCTTCCTTCTGGGGGACGTCCGTGTTCCAACATCAATATCTCGCCGTTTGGTTTCGTCACCCTCGCGAGCTCCTTCACAACCTTCCCTGGATTCGCCGTGGAGCAAAGTCCAAACGTCATCACGACGTAATCAAAACTGTTCGATTTCTGTTTCATCCGCGTCGCGTCGTCCACTTCTGCTTTGATTTCAGTTGTTCCATCGTTACCTACCCGCGAATGAAGAAAAATTTTCTCTCTCGTTTCCTTCACCATCGCCCCCGACGCGTCCGTCAACACCACGCGCTTCAACATCTTCTCCCCAAACGGATACTTGTTCAAATTCCGCCCAGTTCCACACGCCGCTTCCAACACGTCTCCTTTCTTTGCTCTCCGAACTAAACGCGTGCGCAAGAAATCAATGCCGGTGAAAAACTCGTGAAAGTTCAATTCGTCGTCAAACGTTTTCGCCAATTTATCGTACGTTTCGACCGATGATGATTTCGACGGTGTCTTCTTTTTTGTGCTCTCATCACGACGAGAACAACAACAATTTCCCGAAGGTGGTCCGAGCGCGACGCCGTACCCGACGCACAGGCCTACCGATGCCGTCGCCGTCGCCAATCCAGTCGTCAGAAACGAGCGAATAAAACTCATTCTTCATGTCTTGTTGTTTTGACGAAAACGGACCAAACAAGAAAATTTTCCCTTTTATTAGACAGTTGGGTGCACAGTTTTTGTGGAGACAAGAAGGAGGAAAAAAAATCAAAAATCACCCGCAGAATCATCTCCCACATATAGGAGAAAATAATAATAACACCAGACTCTCTTCTCGTCGACGCGCAAAAAACGGCGGCTCTTTTGTTGTCGTCGTTGTGCTGCCGTGCGTGCGTGCGTGCGCGTGTCGACGTGGACGACGGCTTTTTTTTTCTCGAAGAAGAGAGAGGACTTAGTATATGACGAGAAGAGAGGAGAAGAGGAAGAGGGATGATTTGATTTTTTACGACGCGAATCTGCTGTAGGAGTCGTCGCTTCTTTCTCGCGGGAGTATTAAAATGGAAACGAGACCACCACCACCACCACCATCGGAGGAAAAGGATGAACGCTCGCGTCGGCGCGGTCGTCGTCGTCGGAAAACAGAAAAGAAGCGACGACAGGGAGGAGGAGAGAAGAACAAAAAAAAACAGAACGAAATTCCGATTCTTTTGAGAGCGGTGTACGGTCGTCACGTGTACACGGTGCGAGAGGCGATTCGAAAAGTGTGCGAACAGTTTCGCGGAGCGCCGAAAAGCGTGATGAAAAATTTGGAGGATAAAGAGAGAGATTCGAGAGCGTACGCGAGAGGCGTTTTGGACGAGTCGTTTATAGCGCTACCGGAGAGGTTACCACCGCTGGTGATGAAGAGTTCCGCGGAGGAAGAGGCCGAGGAGGAGGAGGAGGAGGATTTGGGCGCGCGCGGATATCCGACGATGAGTTCGCCTCCGGCTATCGGGAGACCGACGGCGAAGGAACGCGTGGCGACGGTACAGATGAAGTTTTTTAGCGCTCGGCAGAAGCCGAATAACGCGTTATGTTTTGGATTGACCAGGTTTGCCAAAGGAAGAGACGAGAGGAATTGCGTGAATAGCGCCGAGGCGTTTGCGACGAGCACGCATTGGGGGACGTTGTGGGATCGCGTAGGGGACGAGATAGCGGAGTGGTTGATGTTGTACGCGAGCGGGTTCGCGAGTTTGACGTCGACGTCGACAGTCACAACGACGGCGAACGCGGAGAAGATCGTTCGACAGTTATTTGAAACGAGTGGTGCGCCGACGGTGATTGCAAAAGCGAAGAAGAAAAGTAAGAAGCGTTCGCGTGGTCGCCGATTGAGTAGCGAGAAAGAGGAGAGATTGGTTCAAATTCTGGGAAAACCAATCACATCTGAGCATGTGGTTTTTAAGGCGTCTATGGATCGCGCGAACTGTACGTATAAGAAAAGCACGGCGAGCGCGCTGGCCTCTGGGGTGAGTCACCACGAGTCAATGGCGAACTATAGCAGCGTTTTCTCGCAAGGCGCGAAGAAGATGAAGAAGAAACTCACTCCAAAACAGATTAAGAAAGTAAAACGGAGGAAAGCAAAGCGCAAAGAGTACGCCGATATGAAGAAGAAGGCAAAAGAAGGCAATGGAAAGGTAGAAAATGGACAACCACAACAATTGTCGTCGAAAGAAGACGTGACGATGAAACAAACGACGGTGAACGCGAACTTTGTTGTCGTAGGTAACGAGGAAAACTCTGTGCCTGAAGCGACGCCGGAGGAGGACACTCAAACGACGAAGGAAGATACGCCTATTCTGAGCACGCAAGAGCTCGAGGACGATGATTGGTGCATACCAGAAACGCCTTCGCAATCTAACGGTGACGCAGACGACGACGACGACGACGACGACGACGACGCAGGTGTTCAAGGGACAGCAGAAGATGATATGAATGATTCTCCAGTCAAAAATAAGAAGCGAGGGAGAGAAACGAGGAAGCCTCGTCCGCCGAGCTGGGTTCGACGCAAACTGGCGAAAGAGCGCGCCGAGGCTGAGGCGAAAGCGAAGGAAACGGCTGACGAGGCGAAAAGAGAAGAAACGAACACCACGAGTTTTATTGCCACCGAAAGTATGGGAGAAGACGAGAAATGGGCCATGCTCGCTCGATACGCGGAACAATCGAAACAACGTAAACTCGAACGTCTCGCGAAGGAGAAACAAGAACAAATCCAACAAGCCGAGTTGAAAGCAAAAGCCTCGCGCGTAATTGGCAAACAGACGAAGAGAAAGAATGCTAAGAAGACAGTTGACGCGAACCACCCAAGAAATATAGTGTTAGATCGATCTCCGGCGTTATATTGCTCGACATTTTCCAAACGACCTGGTTTTCCTGCGAAACATATTCTTCGATGCAACGGGTCGAGCATAAACGCTTCGCGTAAACTGTATGCAGATATCTTTGGAGCGAAGAAGCGGAAAGTAAAAACACCACTGATGCATCAACAACGAATCAACGATCCGCGAATGGTTATGAGTCAAGCGCCGTCGAGCTACATGTCCTCCGAGCATCAAGAAATCATCCCGACGCAGCTCTCGCAGAAAAGCCCGCGAATGACCATACGCATCTCCAAATCGCACCGGAAAAATGTTTTACCCCTCCTTCGACGCACGTTACGACGTGCAAAAAAGTGCAACTTTGCTAAACTATTAGATCTACACTGTCCGGTGAAACGTTCCGATTGGAGAACGGCTGATACCGAGCAATTGGTCAAATTGAACTCGTCTCACAAGGACGTTTCGAGCTTCATCTGGGCTATTCTCCGCGGGGTGCTTCCAAAACAGTTTCTCGGGTCAAAAACGACCACAAAGAGGCGTTTACGCGAGTTTGTCTCGAGAATCGTATCTTTGAGAAGAATCGAGAGGTGCACTTTACACGAAGCTATGATTGGTGTGAAAACATCGGACTACGCATTCTTGGATAATGTGGATTATCGCCGCCGCGAGAAGAAGAAAATACAAAAGAAGAAGACAGTTGCCGAGTTTGAAGCACGAAAGCGACGGGTGGAGAAGATTATACTTTGGATTATCAAATCCATCGTGTTCCCCGTCATCCGTTCGCACTTTTTTGTCACCGATACCGATCACGAGCGACAGAAAATGTACTATTATCGCAAAGGCGTCTGGTCGCGAATTGTTCGCGCAAAGAATAGAGAATTCGTCACCAGCGGAAGATACGAAAAGCTTTCTAAGAACGACACAGAAAACACGCTTTCGCACCATTCTTTGGGCTTTTCTCGAATTCGTTGGAAACCAAAGAAAACAGGTGTTCGCCCGATTGCCATGCTCGGACAACCGGCGAGTATGCGTTTAACGAGTAAAAAGCGAGACGGGAGCGGCTTCAGGAAGAAGATGAAATTTGAATTCGAGCCTGTGAACGATCGTCTATATACGATTTCAGACATACTTGACCACGAAATTCGAGCAGATGAGACGTTAATGGGGAACTTTGTGAGTGATTACGACGAGACGATGAAAATATACGCGCCTTTTGCCGAACGATGGAGAAGGAAGCAGGGGCTCTTGAATACCGACGAGGTGGATGAGGTGGTAGACTCGGAGGACTCTCCGGAGGATATCAACAAAACGAAAGCGACTGTGAAAGACAAGAAAAAATTGCCGAAGTTATACTTCGTGTGTGCCGATATCAAAGCTGCTTTTGATTCCATTCCAACGGAAAAGCTCGAAACTGTCATATCGAGTTTGTTCAAGAAACAGGAATACGCCATGCTTAAATACCGGACGCAGAGCGTGCTCGGAAACAGATACGCCACACGAAAAGTTGCGTTTGCCACGGAAAATGTTGAAGACACAGGTATGGATATCGTACACAAGAATTCATCAGGATCCGCGATAACTTCATCGCAAACCGATGCAAATACCGCGACGGCGGACGAGAATATAAAAAACTCGAAGAAGAAACTACCCGGTCCAATCTTTTCACCAAACGAGAGCGACGTCGGTCGGCGCGCGCTCGTCAAAACGCTCCCACCCGGGTCCGTGTCTATCGATTTAGGTAAAACGCGCACTGCATATCGTCATCAGGCGCTGAACACGCTTCGTGAACATCTCGGAAACACGCTCGTTAAATCACACGGTTCCTTATTCCGTCAAAAGATTGGCATTCCACAAGGTTCGATTCTTTCCACGAAACTATGCGCTTTGTTTTACGCGCACATGGAGCAAACGCAATCGATGGCCGCGTTCGAAACTGAGATTTATAAAGGCACGCCAAAGAAGAAAGTTTTGAACGAAGGGTACGGCGACGGTGTTTTTATGCGCTGGACGGACGATTTACTTTTTGTCACGGACAATTTCTCTAGAGCGAAACACTTCTTGAACTCTTTGCTCGACGGTATTGCCGAATATGGCGTGGAAATCAATCCGACAAAGACAAAGATAAACTTTGATCATCTGGAACGCAAATTAGAAAAGAATGTGGAATGCAAAGACGGTTGTGAGTTTATTCCATGGTGCGGTTTGCTTTTCGACACGCAAACGCTGGAAGTGCGCGCGGATTACTCCAAGTATCTCAACGTCTGGCTTCGCGAAACAATAAATCTTCCGAGTTCACATTTGGCGTGGAAATACCTCTCGAACAAAACGCGGTCTTATTTGAACCACAAACTCTGCGCACTTTTATACGACCCAAGAGTAAACAGTCGTGAGACTATTGCGACAAACATGTACCAAGCGTTACTCTTGTGTGCGGCAAAAACAACCTCTTACGTGCGTGCGGTAGAGGCAGTTCCCGGCGTGACGCCGTGCGGCCACGCGCTTTTGAAACGCGCCATCGAAAGCGCCATAAGTTATGCGCGAACCGGTGCTCGAAAGCGGTTACTAGATAGATATCTAGATCCAAACTTAGTGCCATCCGAAAAAGTTTCTCGCGCGTTAGGTTTACTCGCCTTTCAAAAGTACTTTTCTTGGTATTCTCTAGTTGGCAGAAGGAGGAAGAAGAAGAACAAAACGAAACACGAGGAAACCGCCGCGTGGCTCCGCGCGCAACTTTCCCTCTCGCGTTCGATGAGTGAAACCGTCGCGGAAGTCTCTAAAACAATCACCCCAGCTTGTAAGAATGAGTTCTTTGAAAGCATCCGAGCTTGATTAAAATATCAGAGCAAATGTATACATACACAGTAGAAAGCGATAGCGATAGCTTTTTGTAGAACCTGTAGAGTAGCGAGTAAAATCAGCTTCTTTTCCTGCGGAATCTCGACGCCAAATTTGCCATAGGACGGACGACTGCACATTCAGAAATTCTTCTCTTTCGTTTGTTTGTTTGTGGCTCAGGTGCCTCAGAATATTAATACTCCACCCCCCACAACAACAACACACCGCTTGCTCACCCAAAAAATGTTTACGCTTTCCAGCAAAACATCTTTACCGCACGCGTTGTTCACGGCCAAGCACCCGAGGCAAAAGACGTCGTCCAACAAACGATGCGCGACGACGAAAGCGGTCGTGAACGACTCGCCGAGAATAATCGTCGAAAACGACGCCGAGACGAAGAAATTTCGGTTGAGAGATCACCAACGGGAGGTTATTCGAGACATGTCTGGCTTTGCCGGCGGGGAGGTAAGGATTATATATACGCGTGTACTTTTTACGCCGCCGTCGTTTTCATCTACCAAACGCTTCCAAAACTCGTCGTCCGTTTGTGATCGTCGCGTTTTGTGCGATTGAAGAGCAGCGAGCGAGAGAGAGCGAGAGAAATTCGTATCGCGGAAGTTCCCGTGACGTCTCCCCCAAAGAGAAGGGAGAGATAAGAAATTGAATTTTGGTAAACGCGCTTTCAAACGCGACGCATGGTGGTGATTTACATTCTTCCCTCGCGCTCGCTCTTTGTTGTTGTTCGCGGACACAACTCGCGCGCCAGATGTGTGTTCTGTACTCACCTCCTTCTCTCTCTCTCTCTCCGGGAAAAAATTCTATTTTAAAACAACAGCTCATGGGCCTTCTGAAAGACACCAACAAAAACTGGCAACCGCAAGACTTTCTCCCGGATCCGGAATCGGAACAGTTCTTGGACGAAATCAAGGAAATCCAAGAGAGATCGAAAGGAATTTCGGACGATTTGATGGTGGTTTTAGTCGGCGATTTAATCACGGAAGAAGCTTTACCGACGTACATGAACATGTTGAACACGTTGGAAGAGACGAAGGATACCACGGGCGCGGACGGGACGCCGTGGGCGCAATGGACGAGAAAGTGGACCGCGGAAGAGAACAGACACGGTGATTTGATGAACAAGTACATGTGGATGACTGGTAAGTGCAACATGAAACCGATCGAGACGACTATTCAGAATTTGATTGGAAGCGGGATGAACCCGAAGACGGACAACAATCCGTATTTGGGTTTCGTATACACGTCGTTTCAAGAGAGAGCGACGAAGGTTTCGCACGGGAACACCGCGAGAATGGCGTTGGAGGCTGGCGACGATAAGTTGGCCAAGATTTGCGGCATCATCGCCGCCGATGAAGGCAGACACGAGATTGCGTACCAAAGAATCATCGACGAAGTAAAGAAGAGAGATCCAGACGGAGCGGTGTTGGCGTTTGCGGATATGATGAGGAAACAAATTACCATGCCGGCGCACTTGATGGACGATGGTCAGCACAGAGCGAGAACGGGGAGAGATTTGTTTAGCGATTTCGCCGCCGTGGCAGAACGATCGGGCGTGTACACCGCGGATGACTACGCGGATATCATGGACCATTTGATCAAGAGATGGGAGATCAACTCCATGACTGGTTTGTCGGTGGAAGCGATGGAAGCGCAAGAATATTTGATGAAACAACCGGATCGTATTCGTAAATTAGCGGCATTCGGTAAAAAGAAAGCGGCAAAGAAAGGGCCGATGACGGAATCGTTCTCTTGGATCTTCGACCGTGAAGTGCAAATCAACTAAAATACAAAAAAATTCTAGAGAACGACGACGACGACGACGACGACAAAAACTAAAAGAGAAAGAGAGAGAGGGGAAACCACTAGACATGTACAAATATTATTAAAGACTCGTTTTTAATAAGAATTTAAAAAGAAGCTTATTACTAATGCTATTGATGCTCTACCTAGGTTCTTTCCTCTAAGCGCCTTGCCGAAACGTCGCCTCTAATCGAAACGAAAGAAACGAAGTATCCACGTGCGTTTGCAACGGAAGCAACTTCAAGAACCCATCGACGTGCTTCTGAAACTCGTTTTCGATGGAATCTAAACTTTCCTTCGCGCCCGTGACGAAATCTTCGCTCAAATAGTCTTCGCCTTCCTTGGATTCGCCAAAATCGACGCCCCATTGCTGATTCATCTCGCGCTCGACGATACGTCTTTGATCGGATTTTCGCACCCGCGAGGCATCCTCGATCGCTTCGTACAGCTTGAACGTGTGTGATTTGAATTTTTGTACGGAATCGAAAATCAGCTGTAAACTTCGTTGCAAAACTTGCGATTTCGTGCCTAACAACGCCTTTTCGATGACTGAATTCAAATAGTTTTCGTGACCGGCGATGATGGAATCTAAATCGTCATTTGCCGCGTTATGGGATAATTTACATTCAAACTCGTTCCAAGACGGTTCCAAGACTTCAAACATAACGTAATACTGGACATCGCTTATCAATGCGTGCATGGATTGTCGCACGCGATGACATCGCGCCTGTTCAACCTCTAACGCTTTGCCGATGTTACCGCCTAAACCTTCGCGTTGGAATCTGGACGAAACCGTCGGTTTCATGGCTTTCCATAACTCGCACAGCGTATACTCGGCTCGTTTCAACTTCCAAAGGAACGTGAACGCTCGAGAATATCTTCCCATTTCGCGGTCGCTGAAGATAGTCGTCAACGGTGCGCGGAGTTTGTACTCGAGAGAAAACACGTCCCATCCTGTTTCATCCTCCAGCGGTTTCATCAGGCGCACGCTCAAAGCATCGATAACGTGCTGATCTGCTAAACAGGCGTTGGAAACGCGAACGGCGGCGTCTAAATTACCTCGCAATGAATATTGCGATATACCTTCGCGACTCATCGGGTCGATTTCTTTATCGAGCTCGTCGTGGATGGATTCCATGAGCGCGTGAATAAAATCGCCTTGGCCTAACAACAAGTACTGCTTCAACGCGACAAAGTGTGCCTTGAGACGATAGTGTTCGAATAAGGATTCTCGGACGGCTGAGTCGGCTACGCGTTTAGCATTTGAAATGATATCGGGCAGCATTTTGACGAGCTTTTCAAAACTATTCTCGTCGTCAGAAGTAAACGCCGTCGACGCCGTCGATGTCGACAACGACGCAAAGAATTCGTCAAAATGTTTCAAAATCGTACGCGATGCGTCACCCCATTTCTCGTCTTTGCACGCGTTCTTCAAAAACGCAATCGCCGCGCCACACTTCAAGGTTTCGTTTGCCGTTTTTGAGGATATGAAAAACGGTTTCGAACTCTCGTCGATGACGAAGCCGCTCTTCCAAGACACCGATGAAGAAGGTAATCGACCGTCGTCGACAATCTCGTCGTCGGAATCGAAGCGGTACCATCGGTTTATCGCCTCTACATCATCATCGTCGTCGTCATCGTCGCGATCTTTGTCCGTCGCGTGGACACTATCGATATTTTTATTTCTGTGACGATAATAACGATCGTTTCTTTGTACGAAAAACTCGCCAATCATGGTTCCCGCTTTGTTACTGGTACCCTCGGATTTAAAACTCGAGTCGCCTCTCGCGCACCATTCTTTCATCGCTTCAAAATACGGTTTAGCAGTTTTCGCCAAGACGCGTCGAATGATGCCATCGTGGACGACATCACCGGTATCCGAATGCCTATATAACTCCGCGAGTAACGAGCCGCCTCTTAAATGTTCTACTGCGTCGCATACGATGGCCAAAGCGCGCATCATTCGTTTCGGCTCGTCTAACCAGACGAGAAGTCGTCTGAGTGTGACGACGTCTGAACCAGTCGGTGCGATGGGATCAGAGATGACACCGTTACTTCCATTTCTATCATGTCTACCACTTCTATGCGACGTCGTCGCTAAACTATCGAACGATCTATCGTTCAGCAAAACTATATTATTCGCCTCGTCGTCCTCTTCTTCCGCTTCACTGATGTCGTCGTTATTGTTCTGCACTTTTGCCTCCAACACGGCTAACATTTTGTAGTGTTTCGACAACTCGTTCGACAGCGCGCTTCGAAACGCGCTCCTCGTCGCGCCTTCAGTTTCCTTTGCAAACGCCGACGTCGGCGCATCTGACGTCGATTTCACCTTTCTATACAACCATCCGAGCTCGCAAATTTTCCTACACGCGTGTCTTCTCCCTGGAGCAATCGGCGCGTCTTTCGGAAAAATGACGTACGCGTCGTTCACGAGATCAAACTTGATGTAGTTACCATCGATGCCATTGCACGCAAATATGCAATCTCTCACTAACTTTGACTCCGCGACTTCGCCGTTTCGTCTTCGTTCCAACGCTAATCTATTGAAAGCGTCGTCTCTCGGACCGCCGACCGGAGACGATACCGCCGCGGTAGACGGTGAGATCATCTTGTGTCGGTGGCTCGGCGTCAAAGCTCTCGCCATGGTCGCCAGCGTCTCCTTGTGTTTCTTACTTTTCCTACTCCGTGCTCTTCTCTCGCCGCCAGAAGAAGTTATCGTCGTCGGTCCGAAAGTGTCGTTCGCCAACAACCGCTCCACCGTCGCCGAGCGTCCACGCCGCGTCGTCCGATGGTGGTCTCGTCCCGGTGTTTGCAAACCGTAATACCCGTCGTCGTCGTCCTCCTCCTCCTTGACCGTTCTCGCCGGCGAATCGAAATACTTCTGTCCCTTGTCTTCCTCTCCCTCCGAGCCGTCCTCCTCCTCGTCTTCCTCTCTTCGAAGCTTCCAAAGCAGTTGAAAAATCTCCCTCTTTTTCCCCACGCTTCTGTGCCACGCCTCGTCCGCGTGTAACCTTTCGTGTAACCTCGCCACGTCCACCGCGACGTCGAACCCTTTCCTGTCGCGAACTCGGTCTTTGATTTTATCCAGGATCGAATATTCATCCTCCGTGTCGTCATCGACTAAAAACGCGTTCGTTTTTGTCGTCGTCGTCGTCAAAGTGCTCCGTAAAATCCGATTCGCGAATCGTTCCAAATACTCTCTCTCCTCCAGAGATAAAGAAGACGAACGGCAGACGGTGCGGACGAGTCGTTTCGAAAGACTCTCCGTCGTCCGCGGCGTCTCCTCGTCCTCTTCCTCCCTCACGCGTTGTCGTTCCGACGTCATCGTTCGAAGGTGTTCGTTGTGTCGTTTTCTGTTGACTTTTGAAAATTTTTTTGGTCGTACTGGTGAACACCCTAAACATTTGTTTTTTTTTTAAATCTCTCTCTCTGTTTTTAAAATCAGCGAAACGCTTTTTTTTCCTCGAGCGACAAAAAAAAAAGAGAAATATATATCTAGAAATAATGGACGCGAAAGAAGACGCGGCAGAGGATGAAGCTTCCGTTACGCGTTTACGGACGAAGGATGACTCTTCTGGTGGTGGCTTTTGCGACGACGAGGAGGAGGAGAAAGAAAGGCGGCGGCGGGTTGTTGGGTCATCGTCATCGAAACAAAAAGGAGACGTGAATGATGCGATTAATGTTGAATCTCGTTTTGGCGAGGGGGTGTCGTCTTTATCGTCGAAAGGGAACGGCGCGCTGACCACCGCGAAGAGGAAGGGGGAGGACGAGGAAGAATACGGAGACGAGGAGGAGAGAAGAGAAATTATGCCGTACAGACCGACGTATGGCGTTGGAAAAGAAGAAGGGGAACTTTTGGGAAAAAAAGAGGATCTGGAGGAAGAAGACCAAGAAGAAGAAAAGTTCGCGTCCATGGAGGAGAAGTTTACGAACGAGGAGTGGTGGGACTCGACGACGATGCGAGACGAGAACGCGGGCGAGTTTATCGTGAACATCGAAGGAGACGACGAAGAGACGAAATTATCGCCGGAAGAAGTTGTGTACGAAGAAGATGAAGATTGGTTCAACAGACCGGTGGACGAAGACTCGATCACCGGCATTCGTTTACCCGTGGTCGTACAAAACGTGTCGTACAAAGTAAAGCATAGAACGAAGAAGAACGAGATGATTAAATTATTAAACGAAGTATCCGTGGTGTTCCAACCGTGTCGAGTGACTGCGCTCATGGGCCCAAGTGGTGCTGGGAAGACGACTTTGTTGGATGTCATCGCCGGAAGGAAGACGCAAGGAACGTTAGAAGGAAAGATTTTCGTCGGCGAGAAGAAATCGAGCTCGAAAGTTTTGAAGAGTTGCGCGGCGTACGTCGAGCAGTTCGATAACTTATTACCGACGCTAACTGTGAGAGAAACGTTATTATACGCGGCCGAATTGAAACGACCGAACGTGAAGGATAAGTCGCAAGCCGCGCTCGCCGCGGAGCAGAGAGTCAAAGACGTGGACAAGTTACTCGATACTTTGCAGTTGCGTTCGTGCGAACACACGGTCGTGGGATCGAATCTCGAGCGAGGTATATCAGGTGGTCAAGCAAAACGAGTGAACATTGGGATTTCGCTCGTGACAAAACCGCGAATTCTTTTCCTCGACGAACCGACATCTGGGTTAGACTCTGAAACGTCCTGCGGCATCGTGAAAGCGTGTCGCGATCTCGCGGATGGTGGCGTCAACGTCATTGCCACCATTCATTCGCCATCCGCGGCTGCGTTTCAGCTCTTCGATAACTTGGTAATGATGAAAAGAGGCTCGGTGACCTATGCCGGCGCTCTATTTGGCGCAAACGGTGCCGAGGCGTATTTTTACGACATGGGATTTTATTGCGAACCGACGCTAAACTTTGCGGATTTTTTGGTATCGACCAACGCGACGGACGAGGAAGATTTTGTCGCCAAGTTTAAGACATCTATGCACGCGAAACATAATCGCGATTTGGTTCAAAGCTCAGTAAATAAAGCGGTTTCGTTCAAGAAACCGACTTCTTCGTCAAAGGCATCAAAAGGAGGAGGAGGACGGAAAACACTACCACCGTCAACAGCACCGTCGAGCGGAAAAGACGAAGAAAAAGAGGAAGAAGCAGAAGAGGAGGAGGAGGAGGAGGAGGAATACATCGAAGGCGTTCCAGATCACAAACCGATAAATTCCTTCGACGCCGCGAAAACCCTTTTAAAGTACCGCGCCTGGTGCAACTACCGCGACAAAAATTTTATGGGAGCTCGCGTCGTCGGTCACGTCGTCTTCTCTATCGTCATGGCCTCCATGTATTGGAAGCAAGGCGATGAATCTGCTTACTCCACCAACGCCGCTCAAAACGTCGCCAACCTCCTTTTCATGAACAACGTCCTCCCCGCTTTTGCCTCCGCGGCGTACATGCCTTCCATTCTCATGGAACGCGGTCTTTTCTACCGCGAACTCGACGACGGGTGCTACACCGTCTGGTCCTACGGTTTGTACAAAACCATAGAAGAAGTCCTCGTCGCCATTCCAGTCGCCATGCTTTCGCAACTCATCATCCACTACGGCTGTGGTCTCCAGGGCAACTTCTTCTACGACTGGATGGTATACTTTGCTGTCGGCCAATGTGGCGCTGCTTTAGCCTACGTCGTCGCCTCGGCTTCCAAAAACATCGACGTCGCCAACGCCGCCTTACCCGTCTACAACGTCCTCCAAATTCTCTTCTCCGGTTTGCTCATGCGAGAACAACAAATCCCAAAAGGTTGGGAGTGGTGGCCACCAACCTTATTCGTCCGATACGGGTGGAAAGCGCAAATGTTGAACCATTTCAACGGCGTTTTCAAAAAATCCTCCTCCTCATCTTCCTCCTCATCCTCCTCCTCCACCGGGGTCTTCTACGACGAATTCGGCGTCAAATCCTTATCCGCCACTGAGTTTTACGACGCCGAAGGTACCGTCTCCTTAAATCTCCTCATCGTCGCCTTCATTTGCGCCTGGTGGATGGTCTTCGCCGGTGCAGTCATGAGTACTGTAAGGCATCAGAACCGTTAGAAACTTCAATGCATCACACCGTTCGGATCTTCGATCGATCGGGAAGAAGAAGAGTAGAGGTGCTCACATTTTGTTATTCATTTACTTTATTATTTTCTCCATTTCATCAATCACACACCAACGAACCAAATTGAACGAAAATTCATCACTTCATCATCATGCGTTCGATCGCGACGCAGACGACGATTACGACGACTGCGACGACCAATACTAACACTAATACTGGGAAGAACGTATTTTTGAGGCGTCTTCGTTGTTCTTCGAGCGATGCGCATCGAAGCGATAAAAAAACAAGGACAGCTGCGCGTAGAAACGGACCGGAAACGACAACGACGGGTGCCTCATCAGAAGAAGAAGAAGAAGAACAACAACAACGTCGACGTGGAGACGATTTTGCAGACGACGACGACGCGAATGCTAAGACAAAGATGATGACGAGCAGACGACGACGAGAGATTTTGACTGTTTTAGGCGCTCTGCCAGCGTCCGTGGAAGCGCTGAAAACGTTTACTTTCCCTGTCTCTGCGCGAGCTTTAACGCCGAACCAAACGATAACGATATCGAAAACGTCCGAGAAAATGGCATCGAGCGGATATTCGTTCGTGAATCCAAGCATAGATTCCATGGGGTTTCACGCGTTATCGGATAACAAAGTGTACCACAACATGGCGACGATTGATAAAGAGGCGAGAGGTTTAGTCGGGTTACTTCCCGCGGGAGAGACGACCGCAGAGGAGGTGGAGATGTTGCGAGCGAAGAAGAGCTTAGAGGCGTGCGGGACGGATTTTGAACGGTATAAAGTTCTCGTTGGGTTACAAAACAGAGACGAGAAGACGTTTTATAATCTGTTGCGAACGAACGTGGAAGAGTTGCTTCCGATTTTATATACCCCGACGGTTGGCGAGGCGTGCGTGAGGTTTGGAGAGATTTTAGATCGACCTCGCGGGTTGTGGGTGTCGTTGAACGACGCCGGTAAAGTGGAGAAGTTAGTGAAGAGGTGGCGAAACGAGGGCGTTAGGATTGCGGTGATTACGGACGGGGAACGGATATTAGGTTTAGGCGACCAAGGTGCGAATGGTATGGGGATCTCGGTTGGGAAAGGTATGGTGTACGCCGCCAGCGGCGTCAACCCGGAGTGGCTGTTGCCGGTCCAAATCGATACTGGAACGAACAACGAGGACCATTTGAAAGATCCGCTATACGTAGGTTTACGCAAAAATCGAGAGAGGAGCCAAAAGTACGACTTGTTGTTAGAGGAAACCGTATTTGCAATTCGAAAACGGTACGGCGAGGACGTCATCATTCACTTTGAAGATTTTGCGCCTCGAAACGCGTTTCGCGTGTTGAAGAAATTTCAAAACGTGCCAGGCGTGGTGACGTATAACGACGACATTCAAGGCACCGCGGCAGTCACCGTGGCTGGTCTGATCGCGTCCACTCGAATCGAGAACGTTTTACCGTTAGAGAAACAAAACGTTTTGTTCTTTGGCGCTGGTCAAGCCAACGTCGGCGCCGCGGACTTGTTCGTGCGAGCGTTGAAATCGAGAGGACTGAGCGACGAAGACGCCGTGAAGCGAGTGTGGTTGTTTGACAGCAAAGGCGTTGTGACGACGTCAAGAGCAGATTTCGAGAACCTGTCCAGCGAAAAGAAAAGATTCGCGAGAACTGAATCCAACAACGCGTACGACGCCACCGATCTCCTCTCTGCCGTTCAACTCTGCCAACCGACCGCGTTAGTTGGCGCAGCCGCGGTCCCGAACGCCTTCTCCAAAGCCGTTCTCCAGGAAATGGCAAAAAACAATAAACGACCAATCGTGTTCGCCCTTTCGAATCCAACATCCAAAGCTGAGTGCACGGCAAAAGAAGCCTACGATTTCACCAGCGGCAAAGTCGTCTTTGCCTCGGGCACGAAATTTCCTCTCGATTCAGCCGCGCCTCAATTCCAACCCGGCTTTGCGAACAACGCGTTCATCTTCCCCGGCGTCGCCCGAGGCACCATCGCCTGCAAAGCCTCCTCGGTAACATCTGGCATGTTCTTAGCCGCCGCCGAACGCTTAGCCAAAGAAGTCACGAGAGAAGATCTCCTCGTAGGAAGCGTCTTCCCGAAAACAATAGACAAACTCAGCGACGTCGCGCGAGCGGTTGGCGTCGCCGTCGCCGAACGCGCCGAGAAAGACGGCGTCGCTCGAATCGAACCCGGAGGCAACGCGTTCTTCGGCGTATAATACTACGCGAATACTCGAGAAAACCGACGACAAAAACCACCCCGCAGTATATGCGCACACGTAGTATATGTGTGTTCTCGCTACACGTATCGAATAGAAATGCATCATTCAATGTCAGTATCGCTCGCTTAACTTACGAGTACCGCAGAGTACCTTACCTTGCTTTTTCATTTTTGATGTAATACTCACACGTGTGAAAAAACTCAGAAAAAGTGGATAAGACGCCACACATATTTATTGCTCTGCGCGTTATAAAGAGAAAAGAAACGCAAAGAACCTCTCTGTCTGAACGCGAACGAAACCACCTCTGCGCGACCGCAACGGAAGAAGAGTGTTTCGCACAAAATGTCTGTTGTTTCCTGTCGTCGTCGTCTCCCCGGTGTTGTTTCTGTCGTCGTTGGAACCCCGGAATACTAAAGCTTGAGGGAAAGGCGAAAGAGGATGACGACGACGACGACGACGCGATGTTTTTTTACGAAGAAATCTTCCTCGCTTTCGTCGTCGAAATCGTTCAAGAAGAGGCTCAGGAGACGAGACAGAAGAAGCAGAGGAGGAAGAGAAGGAGCGATCGTTATTCGAAGCGCTGCGGTGGAAGGAAGAGACGATTCAGACGACGACGACGAGTTTTCTTCGAATTCTTCCTCTTGGACGACACAGGACAGACAACAACAACAACAACAACAACAACAACAACAGAGACCGCGCAAGTCGTACAGTTCGAAAGCCAATACGAATCGCGATATCGCGTTGGCGAAGGCGTTGACTAAAAATAATCAATCCTCTTTTGCCGCTGGCGGGAGAAGGAGAGAGAGAGATGCGAGTTACGACGAGATGGATTTGAAAGCGGCGTTGAGATTGTTGAAAGCGTCGCCGCCGCCGCCGCCGGCGAGAAGAAGGACGACGACGAGAAGCAGCGGCGGGAGCGGTGGCGCGGTGGAAGAGAAGAAGAAAGCGCTGACGAGCGAGCAACCGAGGAAGAAAACGTTGTCGGTGTCGGATGTCGTCGTCGGGAACGAGGAGAACGACGAGGAGGCGAAGACGAAGCGAAGACAGCGAAGACGTAGGAAAAGTTCGGGCGTTCGAAACGAAGGTTTAGCAGTGATAAATAATAGCAAGGATGGTAAAAAGAAGAGAGAAGGAAGCGGCGACGAAAGCAGCGAGAAGGATTCGCTCGATGGTGTTTTGTTGGACGCGCAATCCGAAAAGGCGTTGGGCGAAGCCGTGAAGGAGTTGTTGAGATTGGAATACATCGCTAAAGCGCTGGACGACGAAGAGTTTACCATGCGAACGAGAGACGAGGAGATGGACGCGAGGGACGAGGAGAATCCAATGGCAACCTCGGATGCTATTTTGAGCATTTTTGATGCGAAACCGAAAAACGCGATGGAGATGATAAAAAACGACGGTAGCGGTAAAAATAGGAGTAAACGGATGAAGGCCGAGGAGGATATCATGTACGAACGGAAATTCGCTCGAGCCGCGGAATTGAACGTGAACGAACTTCGCAAACGATTAGACGCCGGGAAACGCGCTCGACAAATTTTAGTCTCTAAAAACATCGGCTTAGCTCGACTGTGCGCGCACAGAACGATGAAACAGATAAACACCGAGGCGAATACGAACTTTTCGTACCAACTTTCAGATATGATTTCTGACGGGCAAGAAGGGTTAGTCAAAGCTGCATCGAAGTACGATCCGTCTTTAGGTTTCCGATTTTCCACGTACGCGTACGCGTGGGTTTTGAGTAGCATTCAAAGAGGTTTAGATTCCAACTCGAACACGATTCGAACGCCGACGCATGCGCGAGTGGAGAAAATGAAGATCAAAAATTTAGAGAAAAATTTGGACGAATCGTTGGGACGAATGCCCACGGACGAGGAAGTTGCACGAATAGCAGGCGTAGACGTGAAGAGAATAGAAGCGATTGGTAACTTCGGGGTGAGTTACGCCATGCCACGCGCGACTGGGAGCGGAAACTTTTCCGGCGACATTGGCGACGCGTCGGAGATTTTGGTCGCCGATCAAGGCGATGCAAACGGGGCGACGGCAATGGCAGATTTTTGTACAACAGATGCAGAAGAACGAGCGTTGAAACTCGTCGAACGCGATTTATTTAAAGACGATTTAGAGCACGTGTTTGATACGTTGCTTCCTCGCGAAAGGTTTGTTTTACGTCACAAATTTGGTTTAGACGAATTCGAAGACGAACGCTCAGGACGAGGAAATCCAATGGCGAACATTTTAGCGAGAAAAATGGGTTTGAGTGTTAACGCCGTTCGATCGATTGAACAACGCGCGTTGGAGAAACTTCGCGCGCCGCAACGTGCGAGGATATTAGAAAAGCACGCCATCTTACCCGAAGCTAACTTTACGTTTTCATCGAATCCGTTGCGCGTGGACGACCGACCAATCACCGGTGGCGTCCACGCCACAAACGCGAAGAAGAAATCGGTTGAAGAGGAAATTTCGGATATTATACTAGAACGAGTAGAAGTTACGCTTAAAAGTGAAGACGTCGAAAAGATTGCGCAAAGCAGCGTTCGAAACACGACCTGGTCTTCGTACGAGTTGAAGTTAATGAGCGACATGCGAGGGAAGGGAATCCCTTGGAAGAAAGTCGCCGTCGCCATCGGTCGCACGGAAACGAGTTGCAAGCAAATGTACCGCAAAGTAGGAGGGTCCACGCGAAAGCACACGCCTTCGATGGACGAAAAAACTAAAGCCGCGATGCAGAAGATAGAAGAAGGCGATGCCATTATAAACGCCTAAATTTAGAATCCACCGATGTAAAAATAATAACACGCCGCTCAAAACTACTACTAATAACGTTAAACCTACATCTAAACCTAATTAGCTCACGTACAACCCGTCTCTTTCCATGGACGGCGAAACGAGCGCTATTAACTCTTTCAAGTTGGTTTCGTTCTTCTCTCCTTTCGCAAAGACGCTCGTCACGCCATCGCTCCTCCCGGCGTAATGAGAACCGAGACGAGATATGCACTTTTTCGAACTTCCGTAGCTCGTCGTCGCCTCTCCTATACCCGCATACGAACTCCCATTCGCTGGCGCGTTCCCTAGCGGGATTCTTAAGCCATCGGGCCCAAACGACGGACCCTGGGCTCCGAAATCGAATATCGCCGGCGAGCCGACGTTTGGCAAAATCTCCATCCCACTCGCGTCGCCGTTCAGAAAACTTTGCTCGTTCTTAAACACGCACAAAAACGCAGCGGGGCAATCTCTGTAATCCTCCACCGAGAAGTAACCGAGCGGATTATACGCCGCGAACCTCGCGTTTTTCGCCGTCTTCCCGAAAATCAAAGTCGGTCCTTTTCCGTCAACTCTCTCGTGAAAAGCCGAAGCCGTCCACCCATCTCTCGTGGCGTCGTACGCCAAAACGAGTTCCTCCCCGTCGATGACCGTGTTCGCGAGTAACTGGTACGCCGATTTCATACACCCTTTCGGACTTTGCTCGATCAACTTTACTCGTTTCATCTCTTTTTCTTTCTGAATCTCCTTTGCATCTTTCGGAGTGACTGCTTTCAAAATGTTTTCCAAGAAGCCGTTCCGTATCGTCAACGAATGTGATTTTGTTCGCTTTTGTCCTCCTCGTTTCATCAAAGCGTGTCGTCGTCGTCGGGTTAAAGTTGATGATGGTGTTTTTGAGGGCAAGGCATTGTTGTTATGCGTTGGACGACACGATGACATTCTCACATGCAACAAAAGTGGATAAAATGGCGTATCTTTCCCTAACTGTTTTGCTCCAAATTCGTCAAAAGTAAACACACGAAACGATGGCAACACCTACTTCAGCACTGGCTGGAAAGCCTTTCATCGTCGCGAAATGCGGTTCAAAGAGCAGCAGCAACAACAAAGCAGTCGTTTCATTCACCAGACGACGATTCGGAATGATTTTTCCATCCTCCTTTTTTCTTCTTTCCCAAAGCAATTCGATTGGAAACGCATCGGCAAAAGAACAACTTTTATTAACCGGCGATTACGACACGGACACGCGAGACATCACCAAGCGCGTTCGGGAACTTTTAAGAGAAGGCAAAGGAGACGTGGAGTTATACCTTCAAAAGTTTGACCTGTACTCGCAACAGTATAAATGGGATCACAAAGGGCACACGAACTCGTTCGCGAGCTTGCTTTCGTTAGACCAAGTCGTAAGAAAGCAATACGAGTTCGCCGGAAATACCCCGTGGGAGGTTCCACCGTTGTCGTCGAATAAAGGCGCGATGTTAGAGGCGTACGTGAGGAATAGCGAGAGTTGCCTGATTAAGGAATCTTACGGTAAATTTGGGGAGATGGACCCGGAGACGCGAGCGGAATGGAAAGCTATCGAGTGTTCGCAAGGACTCGTGAAACCGGTGAAAGAATGATGCAACCAACGCGCTTTTAATTTTATTACATACTACTTTATGTACAGATCGCTTTGAAGTCACAGTCTGTGATCTCCTTTTATTTTCGCGTTCGCTTTCGCCTCTTCGCTTTCGTACAAAGGCAGACGCACGTTCCCGGACTCGCTCGCGACGCGTCCCAAAATACCCACGGTCACTCCGGATACGATCCTCGCGCTCGTCGAGACGCCCATTTTCCTGGCTAACAAGTACGTCGCCGCACCCGCCGCCGCCGGCGTCGCGTACGCTGTTGCGTACGAGTGGAAAATTCTCGGCGGTCTTCCCACGATGACGTCTCTCACGACCCCTCCCCCGGTGGCGGTAAACACGCCGCACGCGATGCAATTAATCGCGCTCACTCCAGCCCTCACTCCATTCATGCACCCAATCACACAAAACGCTCCAACCCCTAACGCATCGCTGGCTTCAATCCACCACGCGTCGTCCCTAACTACCTCAAAATGTTTCTTCGCGTACTCCCACCCGAAAAACGTCGCGACGCCAGTCGCCAGCGCTAAATACACGTACTCTTGCTCCTCCATCCAAAACGCTCTCCGGCCGGCGCCGAGGACAAAATCCCGAATCGTCCCTCCACCAACGGCTGTTATCAGCCCAATAATAGGCGCGCCGAAACAATCCAGTCCTTTCGACGCCGCTAACAAAGTTCCAGTCAGCGCAAACGAGCACGTCCCGATATAATCCGACCCTCTTAACAACCCCGGCACGGTGAGATTCGGGTACCTGGGCATCCCATCGCTCGCGAGAACGCCCGGGCGAGCGACAACTTTTTGCGGTGGCGCGGAAAACGACTGCTTCGTGATTGCATTCTTCGCCGAATTCGATCCCGTCGAATATAATTTTGACGACGATGGGGCTTCTTTTGACGTCGTATTCATCATCGTCCTCATCATCAGCATCGCGTGGTTTTTATCCACTCCCCTCGTCCCCGACGACGACGAAAAGAGATTTCTCCCGAATTGCAACAAACGACTACTCGTGAATGCGTTCGATGGCCTCGTCGTCCGAGTCGTGCGATACAAAAGCATCGTTTTCGTCGTCACAGAGAGAATGCGAGAGAAGCGTATCTCTGTTTGTCTCGTTTTTTTCCAAAAAGAGCTGCCCTTTTGGAGGAAACGTCCGATCCGAAAAGCTTCACAAAAACGCATCGCTCGAACACTTTGCTTTTAGAGCGAGACGCGTTCACCAAACGACACCTTTGCGGACAACGAAGAAGAAGAAGACAACAACGACGACGAAGCGTTTCAGCATGAGTTCTTTTTTCTCCGGAGGAGGACATACAGGAGAGAGAGAAAAAGAGCACAAGATGCTTTTCCGAGCGATTCTTGCCGTCTCGGTCCTCGTGACGTTCGCGACGGTGTCTCTGTACCACGCGGACGCGCTCGGCGAAGGCATTTTCGCGGAATCGAGCGCGAAACACCACGTGAACACGATGAAAGCGTCCGGGACGTTGAAGTCTTTGGACGGATTCAAACACGAATATTTAGACCCCGGGCACGATCACTCGCCGGTCGGGACGTTTGAAGCAGAATACAGAGAGAAATTGGAAACCATGGGGTACACGAAGGAGCAAATCGCGCACTTCGAGAGGATGTCCGCGGAGACGTTGGTGCACTTGTTTCAAGAGGCGACGGAGGTGATCGATCGGGAGTTACAAAAATCGAGAGGGACGGCAGAACCGATGCATTTGCCAGGTCTGAGCGAGTGGTTGGAGAGGAAGAGGGAAGATCACGTGAAGAATAAAAAGGCGAGGGAGGAAAAGGAGAAGGAGGAAGAGGAGGAACGCGAGCGGAGGATGGAACGCGCGCGAGAGGAAAACGGGCGAGAAGAGGAAGAGATGGAAGAGAAATACGGAGGTGACGGAGGTAAAATGATGAGTGGGGAAGAGGTCATGGCGGCGATTGAGGCGCACGATATCGCGTGGAAGAAGGCGCATCCGCCGCCGAGTCCCCCCGTTGGGAGTAGTTCGAGCAGTAGCAGTAGTCGCGGTAGTAGTAGTAGCAGTAGTAGCTCTGGAGGTGGATGGATTTCGAACAATTTGTTCGGACACTTCGGAAAGAAGAAAAGCGAGGAGGTTGGGTCGGAGGAAAGAGGTGACGGCGAGGGCGAGGGCAACGACGATGAAAAAGTAGAAACGGATAGCGGGAGTAGTAGTAGCGGCGGTGGTGACGACGATGAGGAGTCCAGTACGGACAACGCCGACAATCCGCCCAGTTTCAAGTCGATGGATGAGCGCAAAGCGTTTTTGAAAACGGATCAGTTCAAAAAACTCGCCGCCGATCTCACGCCGCCGAAATTTTGTTACGAAGCGGTGAATGGAGAAAAAGCGTTCCCGACGAATGGAAAGATTACGAAAGGTGCTCCGAGCGTTGCGGCGGCTGCGAAGATTGCCGAGCAACTCACGGACGAGCGCGAGTGTTGGTTCATGGACAAGACGTGCGTCGATGCGCTTTCGCCTGGGAACGGGAAACAGTGGATTCGCAAATATATGTCCGCAGAAACCACGGTCACGGACATTTTAGAAGACTTGCCAGATTTTGGGAAAGGACAACTCGGCACGTGCGCGTTGATTGGCTCCGCCGATAACATGTTGAAGAAAGGATGGGGCACGCAAATCGACGCGCACGATTTCGTCGTTCGATTCAACTCGAAAATGAAAGGGTTCGAGAAAGATATCGGGTACAAAACTGACGGGTTATGGCAGAAAGATTCTTACGTCGGTGCTATCGGCGGGAACCAAAAGCCGTCCAAGTATTACATGATTCCGAAAATCATCCCCAAAAACTTTGTGCGCAAAGACGGCGCGAGAGTCGTCGGGTACAGCACGGCTTTGCCGTCCTGGCGCAAAGCCATCACGGAAATCTACAAGATTTATAAAAAGGATAAGAAAATTACCAAAGGGACACCGACTGGTGGTTTAGCTCGAATGATTTCGTTGATGGAATCCGGCGCGTGCACGCGAGTGGATATTTACGGTTTCTCCGGAGGCGGCGGTAAGTACTTCAAGAAATCCGCGGTGGTGAAGGACGAGCACATCATCTCCGTCGAACATTACATCCGTCGATTAATGATGGCCACTGGTTTGCGAGGTAAAGTTTGCGTGTACGGTCAATAACAGAAAGGCACGCACAGATGGATAGATGATAGAGAATACACATGTTATCTTTCAACACTTCTATAACGAAAATTTATTCGTTCGCGCGAATATCTCTCAGCGTCAAATCAAACAAAATATCGCTCCCGGCAAAAGGATGGTTCGCGTCCAACATCACCACCTCATCCGTCATCGACCTAATCACCGCCGGATTCCCATTCATCAACGTCACGGTCCCACCTTCTTGCAACCCGCCTTTCTCCGCCCACACTTCTCTCAACCGTTCGATTTCCGGATGTTCCTGCGGCACGCGAAACAGCAAGTTTGGATCGTACTCTCCGCCGGACGCTTCAATCTCTCTCGTCTCGTTTACCGTCATATTCCTCACCGCTTTATCGAACGCTTTAAACAAGGGATTCCCGACCACGTCCGCGGCGCCTACTTCAAACGTGACTGGATCCGCCTCGTCTTCGTCTTGTAAAATTTGCCCTTCGCTCGTTCGTAAACTGAACGTGATTTCCACGATATCTCCGAGTTTCGGAAACGCATCGCTGCTCGAATCATCATCTGTCTTCTTCTTCCCTTTGTTAATTCTCATTTCCGTGGTAAACCCTTCCTGGCCTTTGCGGACGTCTTGTAAAATAGATCCAGAGAACGCGTCCGGTCCGGCGTCGTTTTCCTGTTTGTCGTCGTCATCGGAGTTGGAAGCGTGTAGTTGATGGTGTCCTCGTCTGACGCCTTTTGCGGAAGAAAAACGACGACGATGAGAAGACGACGATTCAGACGACGAAGGAGAACAACACGCCGACGAGCGAGGGATCGTGGTAAGCAGCAGCGCTCGATTCATGAGTCGTAGTAGAGTAGTAGTTGGTCTTGAAAATGACGAACAAAATGGATAAATTGGAAAAAGGAATTCAAAGAACATCACAAAAAGAAACGCAAAGCGGCTGACGACGACGACGCGTTTGGCGGCTTTCACGGAACAGAATTTATGGTGGATAAAGAAGTAAACCTGATCAAACCAATCGTGGACTCGTTGGTGAACTTGTCGAGCGAGGACGAATCGCGGACGATACGAACGAAATCTTTTTTACGTTCTTGTCGCTTGTTTCTTCCCGTGTTGGACGCGTTAGGGGTGGCGTTTAAACCGGCAAAATCGGACGTCAGCGGGAACGTGGAAAGGCTGGCGAAGAAGGAAGAGGAGTTTGAGAACGTGAGTAGTGATACTGTGTGGTCGTTGTTGTTGTCGTGCTGCGCGCGAGGATGTTTTCGTTTTCTCTTTCATATTCGCGGCTTCGTGTACTGACCGACCCCTCTTATTCTTATTAAACAGTTGTTCGATATCCTCCTGGACGAGAAGAAATCGAACGCGTTCGCCGCGAACACGAGCTGCTCCAAAGGTCTTCTTTGGCTCAAGCGATTCTTAGAGTTTGTGGTCGTCCTCGTCTCTAAACTCGCGGAGAACCGCGAGACGGAAACGAAAGAGGCGGCTTCGATAGCGTACGCGGAAAAGTTGAAGCCGTTTCACGGGTGGGTGTCGTCGTCCGCGTTTTCCGTCGTGTTGCAGTTTCCTCCGGCGAGGAAAGGGTTTGTGGAGAATTTAGGCGGAGAGACGGTGTTAGAAACGGACGGGAAAGAGTTAGTGGAGAAGTTCGGGCCGGTGTTGAAACGTATCGACGACTTTCTAACCAAAGAGGATTTGAACGATCCGTCCAAGGTATAAAAAGATGGAATCATGAGAAGAAGTCAAACAACGCGCGTAGTCCCCTCCTTCTTCTTTCCACTCGTATGCTTTTAAATTTGTATATGTTACACTTAGTATTTATGTCGCTGCTTTCTAAACTGTTAATTGACTACGCTGATATATGTTGTTGTTGTTTTCCTCTTGGTACATCTCGAAAATAATACACTGTCTCTTCTTGTCTCTCTCTTTTTCTCCTCTTTTTCTTAAATTTTGATACACGCCAATATCTCTCCGCCTACGACTAATGCATATCGGCGAGCGACGCCAAGTTTGGCGCCGACGAGTGTGCGTTGTTTCTGCGCAACCTTGATAAAGGTTTGCCCGCGCCGAGGCCGGCTTCGATAGCCTTCTCTCGCAAATCGCGAATCAAATCGTTCGCCTCTTCCGATTTCGCTTTCTCTCTCGGTTCTCCTTTACCGTCGTCTGGCTTGCTATCTTTGCCTTCATCTTCTTTTTTCTTCATCTTCTCTTCGTCGTCGTTGTTTTCGGCGATATCCGTTAAACTTGACAGCGAAGATACTTTTACAAACTTACCCTTGATTCTTGGACGATTATCCGCGCACACTTTTCTCGACATGTACCGAATAGATTTCGTAAACACGCGATTTTTACGCTTCTCTTTCCATCGCTTTAATCGATCGAGGCGCGTCATTTGCGCTTGCGTCGGTGGCATGCCCGGTTGTTGCTGCGGCTGTAAACTTCCTTGTTGCATTTGATACTGATGTTGTTGTTGCTGAGGTGGCGGTGGTTGCATGTGCTGATAGTTCGGGTGACCCGGTTGCGGCGGCATGTGCGACCACGAAATGTTACCGGGCGGCGGCCCAGCCACGCCGGCGCGATGGACCGATGTAAACTCTTGCTGCACCACTCCATCTGGAGGCGGTTGTTGTTGTCGTTGTTGCTGTTGCTGTTGCTGTTGTTGTTGATACAGTGTTCCACCTTGTGATGATTGCATTGGCAATTTTTGTTGTTGCTGTTGTTGTTGCTGCGGACCGCCAAAATTATCCGTCGGACTCGTGTTTGTGTTCACGCTGTTGCGTTGTTGTTGAGTATACTGTTGCTGTTGCTTCAAAATGTCCAACTGGGTATTCCCCGCTCCTCCTTGGTGCAGCTGTTGCATTTGCTGTTCACGATTATACCCATTTCTACCCATGTTGTTAAATTCCCCAACCATCAAAGCCGGATTCATTGGCGCGTATTCCAAGTCGTCAAATTTTGAATAGCTCGGATTCATCTCCACGTATCGCATGGCCGAGTCGTCCAAAATCGGCCCGAGCGTGTAATAATTCGGCTGCTGATGACTCAAGTCCTCTAACAACGCGAAAGAATGCGTCTTTCTGTGTATTCCTTTCTTTTGCTGTTGAGTGTCGGTTACTATTTTGCTGCTCGTGTTAGTATTCGTATTCTCCTCTTTCGTCGACCCGGCGTTGCTTCGGTTGCTGTTCGACCTTTGCGAGTCGTTCGAATCTCGTCTTTGATGATGTTGTTCGCCGCCCGAGGAGTTATTGTCGCTACTGTGATTCGACCGTTTCGACGTCGATGGGTGTGTTCCTTCGGCAATGCTGTCTCTGTCGTTGCTAGTGCGTGCCTCTGCGCTTCTTTTATGCGCGTTATTCGCGTTCCCCCCCGCGGTGTCGTCGTTGTTGTTCTGCTGATTGTTGTTATAAATCTCCGCCTCGATGAACTCCGCGAGCTCATCTCGAGACCGACCTCTCTCCAAAGGGTCCTCCAACAAAATATCGTCGTCTACCGGAGATAAGGCCCCGGACGCTAACAACTCGTCGCACACGTCCGCGTACGTGTTATCGTCGCTTTTATCTCCTCCGCTATTCGTGCCTTGAAGAAGCGTTCGGAGCGGCATTTTGGATTTCGAGAGAAGAACAGTTCTTCGACTCGTTTTAACCGACTAAATGTGCGTTCTCTTTGTCTTTGTCTTCTTCGATGCTCGAGCGCAGGCGCGAACGTATAAATCCTTCTCTAAATTCTTTTTTGGTATCGAGATGTATTTCTTAACGCACTGCGCCTGTTGTCGCGACGTTCTCGGTCCTCTCGGGCGCACAGAAAGCAGATATTTCCGCGCGAGAAAATGTCCGACACGGATAATCTTTTCTGATTTGATACGCGTTGGAATGTGCCGTTCCCGCCTAAAACTTCCTGTTTCTTTGTCTTCTTCTCCGAAAAATCCGCGCGCGAATATAATCAAACGACGCGTTTCGCGCGCGAGTGATGGTATTCCAGCTTCGCGTGGTGGAGTATCCAATGCTTCTCGCGCGCTTATGTGCAGAATAAATTTTATGCACCAAACGCTCCTCTGCGAAGCGTCGAAAAAAAAAAGCAACAAAAAGCAGAGATATCCTCCTTCGCCTCGCGAGCAGCGAATGCAGAGACGAATGGAATCGAGAGTGAATGCATTTTGACGAAAAACCGCTTTTTTTGTCTCGTTGTCTGCCCGGAACAGCGTAAGTGCACGATAACCTCGAGACCGAAACGTTGTTGTTGTTCCAACGAGACACTCCGCAAAACTCTGCGCAGTAAACGACGGTAAAAGAGAGAGAGAGAAAGACTTCGAGGATGACGACGACGGTTTTTTTGTCGTTTTCCTCCTCGAGGCCGCCAACGTTGTCGCGTCGATGTCGTTCCCGAAAAGGAGGAGGAAAACGCACGATGCGTTTTCCAACGAACTCGTCGTCGTCGTCTTTCGATGCTACTACGGACGAGAACAGTAGTGTTCGAGAAGAAGAAGAAGACCAAAGCGCTTTTTTCAACCGCCGCCAAAGCGTATTGACCGTAGCAGCAGTCGCTGGCACGTCTCTTCTCTCCGCCTTTCCCGGTTTTGCCAACGAAACACCAGAGAACGGGGTGTACGACTTCACCGTGAGGCAATACGGGAAACCGTTTGCGCTCGCGAAATATAAAGGGAAAGTGACAGTCATCGTCAACGTGGCGAGCGAGTGACCTTTAGCAAACTCGAATTACCCTGCCTTGAGGCAACTGTTCGAGAAATATAACAAAGATGGATTCGAGATTATAGGATTTCCGGTGAATCAGTTCGGGTGCCAAGGACCGCTCGGGAGCGACGGCGAACGGAAGCGAGCGCGAGAGAAGTTTAAGATTGACAGCGATGGATTTCAAGTGATGGATGAAGTTGCCGTGAAAAATAGAGGGACGGCGTGTAAAGTGGTTGATCCGGTGCAGTGGGAGGAGTTCAAGGATGATCCAGATGCGGCGTTAATGGCGCCGTTAATTGATGATCCAATCGCGAAGGGACCGGCTGATCCGTTGTATAAATACTTGAAAGAGCAGACTGGAGGGGACGATATTCCTTGGAACTACACGAAGTTTTTAGTCGGGCGCGATGGAAAAGTTCTTAAACGGTATTCGCCGAGAGATCCGTTGGACCAAGGAATCGAATCCGATTTGAAAAAAGCTCTCGCGGCGTAAGGAAGTAAACACGCGCAAAAAATATCG
>Ga0255771_1000185_pt1 | contig 69431 bp, 43 predicted proteins | sample 011ome_19_FD_179969 | JGI IMG/M metagenome (GOLD analysis project Ga0255771, IMG submission 179969) | Coastal salt marsh microbial communities from the Groves Creek Marsh, Skidaway Island, Georgia - 011510BT metaG (version 2) | ecosystem: Environmental > Aquatic > Marine > Intertidal zone > Salt...
ACGCGCGGAGGAAATCTTGGAAAAGAGACGATTAGAGCGGCAACGGACGCCGCTGAGCGAAGCGCGCGAGTTACACTTGCTCGCGACGGGGTTACACGTGCTCGCGACGACGACGACGACGAATAATAGGAAGAAGACGAAGAAGACGAAGAAGGAGACGATGACGATGAACCATCGAGACTACACGCCTGAGATTGAACGCGAGGCGAAACTGTTAGGCGTGTCGCCGCATTTGATTCGAGGCCGGAGGTATTACGCCGCGCTGCCGCCCGGGTCAAAAAAAGTGATTCCTCGGGAGGTGTGGGATATTTGCGAACGGTTATCCGGGCGAGGGTTCAAAGCGTACATCGTCGGCGGCGCGGTGAGAGATTTATTGCAAGGCGCGAAACCGAGGGACTTTGACGTGATGACGGACGCGAAATATGCGGACATAGAACAAGTGTTTGGATGGAAACGCGTGAGGGTCGTTGGACGACGGTTTAAAGTCGCGCACGTGAGAACTTTTAAACCGACGCACGGAAGGCCGTACGTGGAGGTGTCCAGTTGTACCGAAGGCGATGAGAAAAGCGAGGAAGATGCAGAAACAGACGGCGGCGGCGGCAACGACGACGACGACGATTCAGACGACGATGACATCGACCCGAGTTGGCAAAGTTCGCCGAGAATGTATTTACGGAAAGACGCTCGCAAGCGCGATTTCACCGTCAATGGCATGGCGTACGAATTATTGAGGAATCTGTTGCACGACTACGTGGATGGGTACGAAGATTTGCGAGATAACATTGTTCGATCGATCGGAAAACCGCACGTGGCGTTTAAAGATGACCCTGCGAGGATTTTGAGAGCCATTCGCGTCAGTGCAAAGCGAAACATGGAACCGACCAAAGAAGTTCGCGCGACCATGCGCGCGTACGCGCCTTTACTGAACGAGTTGAATCGAGAGAGAAAGATGTTGGAAACGCGAGCGTGTTTGGCGAGAGGCTACTCGAAAATCGGCATGAAGATGCTGTGGATGAGTTCGACTTTGGACGTGTTGATGCCAACTGTAGCTCGTTTCATCAAAGAAAGAGGCGGCAGGAAAAGGACGATGCTAGAGTTTCAAAAGACTGGATTTGAACACGTTTTAGACGCGAAGAGTTGGGACGAGGAGAAGGAAGACTTTCGAACGATATTCATGAATAAGGATGATGTCGCGGATGATGTATCCAAGAAACGAGTTCCAAGCGGCGTCACCGCCGGTGGCTTGTTTAAATTGCTGGAAAATTTCGACAAGTACGTTGGAAAAGACGTTAAATTGACCGAAGAAGGCGTGAGCGCAGAATTTCTCATCGCCACGCTCGCGACACCGATCGCGTTGTACTATTCCGGTTTAAAAACCGTTCCGAAATACTCGACGAGGAAACGGCAAGTTGAAGTGCCAACAAAGAAGAAATCTTCCCGGGGAGGAGGAGGAGGAGGAGGAACAGGAGGGAAAAAGACGAAAACTGTCACGGAAGTTAACCCGGCGTGGTTGCGATGGACCGCGGCGTGCGAAAGAGTTTTGAGAGAACTCTCCGAAGTCGACGGGTTGATGTTGAGTTCCGGAAGAAGAAGTAACAATCAAGGCGGGAGAACGTATCAGATTATGACGAAGAGTTTTATGAACTCTTCTTCTTCTTCTTCTTCTTCGGCTTCGATCGAGTCGGATGACGACGAAGAGAAAGACGATGACTTTGAAGACGAAGATTTGATCGATTACGAGGACGAACTCGGCGGTAAGAAATACGAAGAATCTCAAGCGTCGTTGGTGAAAATCGTGTACGAGACTTTCGGCGTCCCGGAAACGGAATTCGACGAAGATAGTTTTAAAGTTTTCGTCAACGACGACGACGATAAATAATAGGTAGATAATAGGTAGATTATGTACTAGATGTTTTTGTAGTTTTAGAATTAAAAAGTATTCCTCGCGCTCTAATAAATTTCCTATGGGCTAATCTAATGCCTCTTACTACCACCACCTTCTGAAGCGCCTTCATTCATCGCTCTCTCATCTCTGGAGTACGAAATCTCCCCCGGTTTCGATCGCGCCTTCATCTCGTACTCTTCGTCCTCCACGCGTAAAAACACGTGATAATGCGGCACGTCCACCGAACAGTTATCGTTCATGTCGTAATTCCACTCCACGACGTCCTTTCTGTGTTTCCTCAGGTACTCGCTGACCCACTCTTGAATCTCTTCGCCTTTCATGTCTTCTCTGCTCCACAGCGTCCAATGCGAGACGCCCGGAGGACAATCGTACGGGAACATGTTCTCTTCCAGAACGACGTTCACCCCCGGGTCGTTTCCAAACACCGTCTTCTCTATGTGGTCCTCCACGCCGTAATACCCTCCAAGTTCGTCTAATTTCGCCACGTGCTCTCTTTTCTTCGCCGTCATTTCTTCCGAGCGCATCCAATATTCCAGGCGTAAAGTGCACTTTGGTCGTTCGTTTCGTTTCTCGTCTTCATCAATCTTCTTCTTTTTGTTCGTGGTGGTTGTTTTTGTGGTCACCAAATCCCACCGCGTTCGTTTACTCTTCGTCTTTGTCTTCGTCTTCTTAACGCTCTCGTCTTTATCGTCGTCGTCATCAAAAAACAGCGACGAGAGTGCTCCTCCTCCCGTCGTTTGTTCAGAGCTGCTGTGATTGTCATTGTCGTCGCGCGTTTTTTTCTCCTCCTCCTCCTCGCGATGATTCCGAACGACGACGACGAGATTCGTCTTTGTCTTCTTCAACTTCGTCTCTTCGAACAAACGCGCTCTTCCAATATCTAATTCTGGGTCCACGAGGACGATCACATCATCTTCTTCCTCCATGTCTTCGCAACGCAACAGAAGAGAAGAAGAAGACGTCGGAGTAGTAAAAGAGGAGGAATGCTGAGAAGACCTTCTTTCTTCCGTTGTGCGCATCTCTCTCTCTCTCTCTCTTTCCTTTCTTTCGGAGTAATTCTGACGAGACGTTTCCAAACGAAACGACTTTTTTCAAAGAGACAAAATTGTTTAGGGTGTACAGACAAAATTGTTTAGGGTGTACAACCCTAATTGCAATAAAGGCACATGTCTCTCTTTAGAACATTTTTGTCTCTTCATTTCAGAGCGTTTACTTTGCGCGCTTTCCGTGCACACGCGAGAGAGAGAGAGAAGAAGCAGCTTTTGAGCAGTTTTAGTCGTTCATTGTTACGCTTCAGTAGTCGTCGTCGTGCGCAGAAGAGAGCGTCTTCTTTTGTATATATTCTTCTCTCGGATTTTACGGGAAAAATGATGATGGGACGCGGCCCGGCGGCATCCATCACCAACGCCAGGGCGAACGAACGCTCGGGTCTTTTAGAAACCCCGAACAACGCTGCGAAAGAAGAAGAAGAAACTACCGTAAAACATCGAAACGCGTCCTCTTTACTCAAAAAGATCGCAAAAGCTCGGACAAAAGTCAACGTTCCATCCGCCATTGGTGGGTTCGCCGTCGGCGTGAAATTCGGCTTCGTCCTCCTCTTGGTGGTCTTAGTCTGTCTGCCGCGAGAACGCTTCGACTCTTTACGAACAAATCTCGGGGAGTTTTTACCGATAAGTTTAAGCGAGCGAGTCGTAGCGCCGGAGAGTTCGTATAAGAGAGAACACGGGGTGGTGGCGAACTTAGGGGCGGCGAAGCCGTTAGCCGGCGACTGGAACCCGAACGGCAAGAGCGAGAAGCGAGAGGTGAAGTACCCGAGGAAGGATTTGACGCCGAAACCGACGAAAGTCGCAATCGCGAAGAAGAAGAAAGAAGAGGAGGAGAAGATTAAGAAGACGACGACGAGTAAAAGCAGCAGCAAATCATCATCATCGTCGAAGAAGAATGATTCTTCTTCTTCTTCTTCAAAACATTCGTTATCGTCTGAATCGTCGTGGAAAGAAGGCAAGCGCTCGAGAGAATACGAAGAAAAAGAGAGACAGTCCTCATCAAAGATGGGTGAAAGAGAAGAAAGAAAAGAAGAAGAAAAGGATGACGAAGATAATCATCATCACAGAAACAAGAACGATTGGTACAACGGCCCAGAGCCGATTCCGCACCTCATCGACCACTTGGAGGCGCACGATTTGAAGCCGTCGGATAAAGACTTGAGAATTTTAACCATCGCGAACGCCGCGTATTGGCCGTTGGCGGAGATTATGTTAGACTCTGCGAAAAGACACGCGCCAGAAATCGCCAATCGATTGACTTTCATTCTTTCGGACGAAAAATCCGTGAAGCAGTGTAAAGATCGCGTGACGAAGAGTTGCCAACACACGTGCTTCTTCGATCACGAGATGGAAGACATGTTGGGCAAGTACACGAACGACGAAGGTTCGTACAAATCGGCGTACGATTCCAACTTTGGCGTGAAATTACGCCAGTTGTGGACGTGGAGAAAAGTGAAAGCGGTCAAAACGTTGGTCGATGCCGGATACGCGGCAATGTTTGTGGACGCGTCGACGGTGTTCTTAAGAGACATGCGCGAAGACGTGTTGCACGAATTACTCGATCACGACGCCGCGCTGGTCACGTTGAGTGACTTTGGCGGTGCGACCGAGCAACACGCGACGAATACGGGTTTGATTGCCGCGACGCCGGCGAACAAAGACGCCGCTCGAGTCTTGCGCACTTGGTTGAAACGCGAAGATCCGGAAGATAAAGACAACACGGAGCAAGGCGTTTTGACGTGGGAAATTGCACCGAAAGAAAGAGAAAATGGGGTGATTATCAAAGCTCTGACGCAAGTGCAAGCGCCAAACTACGTGACGTACGACTTTAAGTCGCACTTGAACAAGGGTAACGACGACGGCGGTAAGTTGGGCAAGGATGAAAAAGGCAAAAGCGAGGAAAAACAACAACACGTGGCTGGTCTCGTGCACGCCGCGTATTGCGGGTGCGTGGACGCGAAAGAATCGTTCATGTCCAGAGTGTACGAAGAGTCCAAAATGTCCTCGAAAGAACTCGGCGAACGCGGTTTGAAGCCAGAAAAAATTGAAGAAAAAGATTGCGACGTGTACGACAGGAAGAAGTTCTTGAACACGGGCCGCGCGCCGTGGGATTGAAAGTAGATAATAAAAACCGACCACACAACTTTGAAAGAAATCAATTAAATGTACCACTATACTATTCAACAAAGAATCTATGATGAAGTTTACACGACGTTACTCACCGGCGTTCCTTCCCACTTCAAATACTTAACGTTCACGTCCAACGCTTTCGCTCGCCTCGCCGCCGGGGTCACAATCTCGTCCAGCTTCGCAATGGTTTCCGCCGTCACTTCGACTACTTGACCGATGACCACGTTCGCCGAGTCGTTTCCATTCGCGTTCGTCGTCGTCGTCGTTGCATCGGTTGTGACAGTACCTTGTTGTTGTTGTTGTTGTTGTTGTTGTCCATCGCCTTTACTTTTGCGCTTCAAAATTTGCGCTTGTTCGAGGACTAAAATGACATCCTGCGTGGCCAGATGCGTGAGCTTGGAAATCTTCGAAAGCGTGATCACTGTGCCAATTTCCAGCGATTTCAACAACTCGCTGATCACGTCTCCCCAATACGCGGAGTAACTCATCAATCCTAAATCCGATAAAGGTTTCTCTGGCGTTCCAACCCAGCTTTCGCGTTTCGTCAACTCGTACGAAAACGCGATGAGAAATCTACCGTAGCCTTTGCGCTGGTACGGCGGCAACGTCAATATGCATGCCAAATTATGTCCCGTCTGAGAGCCGTTTTTGTCTTTAGAGAAGTATCCGACGACCCTGTGTTTCTCATCTTCGCCTTTTTCGCACAAGGCGTAGAAAAGCATCTGCGAAACGTCGTGATACAAAGTCTTGTGATCGAGAAAGAGTTTTGCCAACAGACACAAGTTTTGGCAATACGTCGCCGCTCGCGCGCCGTCGACTTCAAACACCGACAGTTCTGGACGAACAATCTCTTCAATTTCTCTCTCTTCTTCCCCATTTTCACCACGCATCGTTCTCTTTTCGATTTCTGCGGGGTGCCTGTAAATTTCGTTCCCGGGCGGGTGCGTCAAAGGGCAACATTTTTTATGTTTCACGAGCGTCTTGCGTCTTTTGCAATATTTCAAACAAAATTCACAAACGAATAATCTGTTATCGCTGGTGAACTCGTCTGGATACGGCGCTCGGTACCAACAGTCCACTTCAAACGCTCCCAATTGGAGAACGTCGACGTTTTTTGCATTTTTCACGATGGCCGCCGCCACGTCGTGTTGGTGTTGCTGCGTCTCCTTCTTCGTTCCCTTTTTCTCTTTCGGCTTCCCTCCTTTTGTTTTATTGTTGTTGTTATTGTTCATACTTGCACTCGTTTTCTTTTGATTCGCGACGACGGCGTTCGCTGCTGCCTTATCGTTGTTATTATTTTCAGCGTCGACATCGACGACTTCGTTTGGTGGTTCGACTATAACCGTTGGTGTCGCTGCGTCGGCGTTTCCAGCCACCGCGGTTGCTAAAATGGTTGCGTTAGTCGTTCCGTTGTTCCTAGCACTCGGTGACGTGGCTTCTACGGTGCCATCTTCTCCTGCGACGACGGCAGCGACATCAACGATGTCCCCGCTACCGCCTCCGATCTTCTCTTTCTTGTTACTATTGCTGTTGCTCATCGTTTTGTTTTTGCTCGAAGCGCGCGGATGACTCTCCGAACCGTCGGCGCCTTTACTCGCGTTCGTACCACCACCATTACTTGGCTCTGCGTTTTCACCCGTCCTCCTTCGCTTCGTCCCTACACGTTCTTCTTCTTCTTCTTCGTTTTCTTCGCCGGCGTCGGTCACGACGACTCCGCCACTTTTATTGTCGTTCACTTCTACGATACCTTCCTCTTCCTCCTCTTCAGCTCCCTCGTTCCTTTTCCTCGTCGTCGTCTGCTCCTCTAAAATCTCCATCGCTTCTTCTTCCTCCTCCTCTTCTTCCTCTTCCTCGCTCAAATGCTCGTTCGACCCGTCGTCCTCTTCCTTCAACGGCCGCATCTTACTCGCATCCAACCACGCGTCCATCCGTTTCGAGTACCCTTCGTAGCTGCAGTAATACCGTTTAATCATCTGCACCACCGTCGCCGACGCCCCGTCGCCGGAACCGCTCTTCTTCGCCGCGTCTCCTCCTTTTCCAAAAACGCCTCGCAAAGTTTCTTTCTTCGTCGTCTCGTGAATGACTCTCGCCGGTAAGTATTTGTCTTTCGTTTGAAACCACGAGGCGAACGCGGAGACGCGATCGCCGACTTCGTACGTCGTATTTCGCCACTTCGCCAACTCTTCCTCGTCCTCTTCCTCTGAGGAGGATTCTTCCTCTGAATCTGAATCTGATTCTTCTTCGTCGTCGTCGTCGTCCGTTTGAGCGGCAGTTTTTTCATCGGTGATGGTGTTGGCCCGCGCGCTGTTGTTCAGCGTCGTTTTCTTCGTCATTTCTTCTTCTTCTTCTTCTTCTTCGTTTCTTTTTTCTCGCCGTTCGTCGTTGTCTTCCTCTTCAACGGCATCGTCGAACGCCATCTTTCTCTCTCTCTCGAAGACGACGAAGACGACGACGAAAAGGAGAACACCGAAAGGAGAAAAACAAAGAAGAAGAGCTTTCACCGAGGGATTTTAGGTTTGTTTTCGTCGACGTCTGTCTCGCTTTCTCTCTCGCTCTCTTTGCAAAGCGTCTTCTTTCTCTGTTTTCCGCGTCGGAGTGATGAAGAATTTGCTTTTGGCGGCAAAGCACGAGATCCGCACAAATACGCGCACGCGCGCGCATCTGTTCGAAAAAGGGAACAGATGACGACGACTTCGAACGGAACTTTTCCTTTTGGAGAGGAAAACGACTCGGAGGATACTTTTGCATCGATTTCGATCGTTCGAGACGGTCAGGTGTCGTCGCCTTCGTGGACGGTGGTGGTCCCCGCACCGCGCGCTCTTTCTTCTCCTCCGTTCGTGTTGGAGAACAGAAGTAGTACGAGTTCTTTCTTCGCGTTCCAACTCGCGCCGAGAGGAGGATACCTGACCATCGAAAACAATTTAGGATGGAGTTACGAGTTGCAATCGCAATTATCGTATTTCCTGGACGTCATCGCGGTCGCGTCGAGCACGGAAGTCGTGGTTTCCGTGCAAAACCAGACGCACAGAGCGAACGTTGGTTTTTTGTCAACCACGGAGGATGTGAAAAATACGAGCATTTTTTCTTCGTCGTATTCGTTGCGAGAGGCGAACGAGAAGTTAACTCGTTTTAACGCGGTGTCGTTTGCGGACGAGAGCGGGATTGGGAGCGACGTCTCGGTGCGAAGCGTGAGGTTGAGAGCGAGTTCGATGAGCGACGATGAAGGCGGAACGCGAGAGACGTTCGCGACGACGGGAGGGACACTTTTGCTTCTGCCGGCGTTTGGAGCGATTGGTGAAAGCGACGAGAACAACGAAAGCGGTGGTGCCATTGGTGAAGAGGAAGTTACGTTTCTCTTCGACGCGAAAGATGAAGACAGCGAAAAAATGTTGATCGTTGGAGTCAGCGTCGCGTGCGCTTTGTTGGTCGCGGTACTCGTCGTCGTGTGTTACTTTGCTAAGAAACGGATGAAAAAAGGAAAGCATTTCACGGACAGAAGTGAAATAGCGAGCAAAGATCGCGTGCGTACGTGGCTACATCATCTCGAGAGGATGCATTCGAAATCGTCTCTGGGCGGTGAAAGCGGCGCGTTCGACGCGACGACGACGACGACGCATTCGAGACCATTCATGCCTCTGTCTTGGAAGACATCTCGTAGCAAACGAAGAAGTAGCGGAGAAGGTGGTGGTATTGACGAGCTCGAGAACGAAACGGTAATAAATATCAGCGGAGAAATTGACCAAGAAGAAAAGAAAAAGAAGAAGAATAAAAACAAATCTTCCGAGGCGAGACGATTGATGGCTCCCGCGCCGTCTACGCTAGAGATTACAGGTTGCGAGGATGTGGTCCGTCGCACGTCTACTAAACCTCCTAAATCAAACGTCTCTTCGTCTATACCGACGACGGAGGAATCACCGAGAGGAGAGATGGATCGTTTACAGTTGCTGAGAAGAAGTACGAAAGATACGACGCCGGCGCATTCGCCAGCGATTTCGCGGCAAAACTCGCTGCTCAATTCCAACGAGGGAGATATGGGAGAAGGCGCGGAGGCGAGAGTTTCACTCAACGCGCTCGCCAAAGAAATCGAAAAGTTACAAAACAGCATAAAAGATGATACGAATAATAATAAGTCCAGGTCATCGTCGTCTTCGTCGTCCAAGCTCGAATTAACTCCGGATAAAGAAGACGAAGTGCCGTTTGAAAATTTATCCGAAGTCGAACTCGAGAAGGACGTTCGAATTTACGAGCGCCTGGGAGGTGGCGCGTACGGTACGGTTTACCGCGGTAAATTTCGCGACCGTGAAGTCGCCGTGAAAACGCTTCGAGTGAACGCTTTGCCTACCGCAACATCCGCATCGACTACCACGCCTACGCCTTCCCAAAACAACGAGGAGGTCAGCGAAGACATAAAGATGTTGAAGTCTGAGGTTGAAATTCTTCGTCTCGCGAAGCACACGAACATCGTCTCCGTATATGCCGCGTGTTTTGAGCCCATACACAAAGCGCTACTCGTCGTTCAACTCGTCCACGGAGGATCGCTCAACGAAATGTTGCATCGCGAAAATAACGAAAGCGTCAAACTGTCGGGTACTTTGTTACGCACAATCCTGTTGGACGTTGCGAAAGCGATGGAGTATTTGCACAGCCTGAAGCCGAGGAAAATTTTACACCGCGATTTGAAATCTCAGAATGTCCTCGTGGAAGCTAAAGTACTTTCTGATGTGCTCGAGAAGAGGCGACAGCGGAGAGGCGACGATTACGATATTTTAGACGACGACGGTGATAACGCGCCGACTCTAAAATACAAGGCGTACGTTTGCGATTTCGGTATTTCTCGATTACTACCGCTGATGGCAAACACTTTGAAAACGAGCACTGCACATGTCAACGCGGGGACAGCGAATTACATGGCACCGGAATTGTTTACCGGACACTACCCGTGTTCGACGAAAGCAGATGTTTTCTCGTTCGGCAACATCGTATACGAATGCGCCACCGGGCGCATTCCTTTTGAGAAGTGCGTGCACTTTCGCATCGCGTTCCTCGTCTGCATGGAAGATAAGCGAAGCGAAATTTTGCCGGAAGATAAAGTTCGCAAGGATGTTCGCGAACTAATCGAAAGGTGCTGGAAAACAGACCCGAAAGAGCGACCAGACTTTACAGAGATTGTGCAAACAATCTCGCGCTTTCCCGCCAAGAAGAATTTTGACGAGACGAAGGAAGAATAAGAAAAAGATTCTCCTACTGGTATACTACTACTACTACTACTACTACTACTACTACTACTACTATTACTTACCCGAGTACGACTGATTTGACAATTTTTCAATTGTAAACTACAACCGATACGCTAATTGTATATTATGTTCTGATAGTATATTACGCCGCGTCTCTCTTTCTCTTTCTATTTTCACCTCTGCTACCTATTCTTCTTCATCGTCGTCGTTATCTTCCGTTCCTAATATTCCATTATATGGTCCTGGATTATTCCCGGACTCTTCAATGTCCCTAATCCACCTGTCCATGTAAGGGCACTTCTCCGGCGAGATCAACCCACCTGGCTCACATTCTTGATAGACCGTACAAATACCACACGGTACGTAACTGAGCGGCGTGAGTATATTGCTTTTCCACTTTGAAGGCACGTAGTATGTTTCGGTAAAATCGTCGCCGTCGTCAACTTCAACCGTCGCCTCTTCGCTTTCGTTTCCTCCTCTACCTTTTTTCTTTTGCTGCTGCTTCTTGTTGCTGCTGCTACCTTTCTTGTTCTCCATCGTCGCTTTCTTTTGTTTCTTGTTGCTATTCTTCCTCTTGTTATTATTCGCCGATCCTTTCTTGCGTTTCTTCGTCGTCGTGTCTTCGTCCTCTCCTTCGCTGTCTTCTTCTTCTTCTTCTTCTTCTTCTTCCTCGTCGGATTCGTACATCAACATTCCTTCAGCACCACCTCTTCGGTTCTTCCTATCGTCGATGAAATCGTCCTCGTACGCATCCATCTTCTGTCTCCTCCTTTCCTCGGGCGTGATCATCTCCACGTCCCCGTCGTAAAACAGCGTGTCCACAATCTGTTTCACGTCTTCTTTCCTCAAATTCACGTTGGATATTTTACTCTTCACGATGTGCTCATACACGTCCTGTAAAGTCACCCGTTTCTCTTTTCTGATAAAATCCCGGCACACGTCCCGCATGATTTTCACGAACTTGGCGTCAAACTCTTGATCGGTAAACCAAGCTCCACCGGTAATCTCCCTCGACGGTTCTAAATCGTACTTCATGTACACCTTTCGATTTTGCTGCGCGACGTGCTTCACGCTTTTAATCAACTTCCTTTGCTCTAAGGTTTTAAAAATCTTCGTCACTTTCACCTGCGGGAAGTTCGTCTTTTGCTTGACTTCTTTCGTCCACATCCCGCTATTCCCGGCGGTTTCGATGACTTGCAACACCAACCTATCTTCGCTCGATAACCCTCGTTTCTTGAGCATTTCTTCCTCGCTCACTCTTTTGAAGTAGCAAATTGCATTGTCGCCTTCGCCTTCCGTGTGTAACGTGATTTTCTCTGAATCCAACAAGTGGTTGATGATGTCCCTGCGTAAGCCTCCTTTCCAAAAGGACAAAATCTTCTGCAAGTCTGGGTCGCTGACGCCTTGGTTGTTGTTGTGAGAGGCAATAGCATCGAGGACTTGTTGATTATAGTCTTCTTCTTCTTCTCGTTGGGTGTTGTTCGTCGGAGGCATCACGATTTCATCGTCGTTGTCCTCGTTCTCGTGAGTATTCGTTCCTCCTTTCTTCGCTTTTCCTTTCGATCCTCCCGCCATTTTTTCTTCTTTCTTTCTTTCCAGAGAGTAAGAGAGTAAGAGAGAGAGACAACAGAGAGAAGAAGCAGAAGCAGAAGCAGAAGACAAAGAAGCGCGCGTTTGGGCCGAGAGAGAGAGAGAGGACACGCTTTACTCTGTATCTATATCTATACTATAGAATAGTAGTTTCTTTTTTCTGACGGCTGCGCGTGGGAGGAAAAAAAGAGAGGCGAGAGAAACAGTGGTCAGTCAATTAAGTTCTACCTTGAAGGATCTTCTCCCTCTTTTTTTGTTTGTGTGTTTGCTCTCTTCCGTCTTCTCTCTCTCTCTCTAAAAAAAGAAAAACAATCGCTCTCTTTTAAGCGGTGAATTTAAGCGTGGAATGCTTCATATTTGCACTCGTGTCCTTTTGAACACACACACACACATCTCGAAGCACATTATTCACGTTTAAACATGTCTTTTGCATCTACCATCGCAAACAGAGCCGCGTTAGCCACTCGCGTGGTTTCGCAAGTCACCAAGTCTTCCAACAACAAGAGACGATCTTTGATTGTAAAGGCGGAAGGGGACGTTCCTGCGGAAACGGAAAAGCCAGCCGCTGCGGCTCCGGCGGTGCGTTTTTTTACTTCTTCCCTTTGATTTTTTTACGCTCGCGCGTGCATTGGAGGTCGAGGGAAACGAATTTCTGTTTTGATGGGCAATCGGGACGTCGGAACGAGGTTCTCGCGCGTCGATTCCGACACCGTAAAATTCGAATCTCTCTCGCCTTTTTGTGCTCTTTTTGATACGCACCCGGGGCCGAGATACGGTTGATATCTCTAAAGGGAAAATTTTAAAGACGTTTTCTCTTTTCGCGACGAGCTCCTGTTGCGACTTGCGTCGGACGAGCGAACGGTACGAACGGACGCAACGAGTGGTGCGGGAGCTGTTTGAACTCTTTCGAGCGTGGGAAGAGTAGGAGATATGCGCGCGCGCCCGAAGGAAAAAAAATATGATCAAACGACAAAAACTCACCTCTCTCTTCCCTTGTTCTTTTCTCGAAAATAATCACATTTAACAGAAGGTTGCCAGAAACACGGACAACCTCGCTCCGTTGTACATGTTGGGCGTCTCCGACCAATCTTTGTCCTACTTGGACGGCACCTTGCCGGGTGACTACGGTTTCGATCCGCTCGGCTTGTCCGATCCGGAAGGCGCCGGCGGTTTCATCAACCCGGGGTGGTTGGCGTACGCGGAAGTTATCCACGGCAGATGGGCGATGCTTGGCGTTGCCGGCGCGACTGCGCCGGAAACGATGAAGGGCTTCATTCCGGACTCCACGGCGGTGGTTTGGTTTAAGAACGGTATCATCCCGGCGCAAGGCTCGTACGACTTTTGGGCGCCGCCGACGGCGTTGTTCTGGGTCATGGTGTGCATGATGAACTTTGTCGAAATCAACAGATTGACTGAATACGCCAACCCGGGCTTCAGAACGAAGCAATCTTTGGCTGGCTTGGAAAAAGGGATGGGCGGCACCGGCAACCCGGCGTACCCGGGCGGTTCGTTCAACCCGATGGGTATGGGCAAAAACGACATGGACGCGATGAAGGTGAAGGAGATCAAAAACGGCAGATTGGCGATGATGGCGTTTTTCGGTATCATGGTGCAAGCGATCATCACCGGCGAAGGGCCAGTGAAGAACTTGACGGATCACGTTACCGATCCGTTCGCGCACAACTTGTTGACCAACTTTGCGAACGTCGGCGGCGCGTCTCCGTTCTAATTTGAGAAGAAGAGTAATTGTTATTAGAAAGAAAGAAAAAGAGGGAGAAAGAAAAGAATTTTGTAAAAATGAAAGAGATAAAGGAGAGAGAGAGAGAGGGAGAAATCGGTGAGAAATTGGAGAAATTGGATGTGTTAGGAACGCGCGGGTGTGTGCTTGAAGTAGTTTTACTAGGAAACGAAGGGCAAGCTGCGTTTGCGCTTGCAAGAGCAAACTGTTTTGTGATATCAAAAGAATATTATTGAGACGGAATAACTTACATAAATACGCGCAGATCTCAAACTCGTTCTTCTTTTACGAGCTTAATTTTCTTTCCCTGAGCTTTTCTCGCGCACGCGTTGATAACATTTGAACTTGTAGCGGTGTCGAGAGATGCGAAATCAATCGTTTGGCGGCTTCGGTTCGCCATTCCTCTTCGCCGCGAGGCGAAGAGAGCAAAACGCACAACATCTCCTCCAGCATCCACGTTTCGATGCATTTCGCCTTGAAAAGAGTCTCCGCGATACACTCACCGCGTGCATCTGTTTCAAACACAAACGTTAACATCTTTTCCCTTTTCTCTTCCTCTCTTTCAAAGTCTCGCCACGCGCGGTTGAACTGGTCAAACGTCTTGATCTCGGAACAAAACAAGCGCAAGTTCTCCTCCGTATCCGTTCTCTCGTTCGTGTGCGTTTGTAAACTCGACAAAGGTTTTCTCGACGCCAACGAACGCGACGCGATGTTACTCTCGCTTTTAAATCTCTCGATGTCATCTCGGTCTTCCCTTCGCGTTTCTTCTTCTTCTTTTTTTTCTTCTTCCTCTTCGACGGAGGAGTTTTTCCCGCAACGACTAAAAGCTCTCGTCCACTCCTCTCTTTTCATCGGTTTCAAGTGCGCGTACCGGGAGAGTTTTTGCCACTCCTCGTACGAAATGTGTGGATTTCTTTGCAACAAATCTTTCTTCGCCCGGTTCGAGTGACGTTGGCGGCTTTTCTCCGTCGCCTCTCGCCGAGCGAGCGCGGTTTTCATTTTCAAACCACTCGCCTCTTCTTTGACGCTTCTTCTCTCGTGCGTATTTTTCTTCAAAAGAAATTTTACGCACACACCACCTCTGACAGTATATCATCATGGCGCCTCGGGGCCGCGCTTCCACGAAAACCCCGGCAGGGAGAGCGAGGGCAAAACGATTGAGTGTTTTGCTTCTCGCTTTATTCGCGTGTGTGATTTTGGTCGCGTTTCGAGACCGAGAAACAAAAGGAAGAGATGGTGGAAGCGAAGATTTCTCGATTGGAATACATCGAGAAGAAGAAGATGATAAACAACAACAATCGAAGGAAGTCCGAGGCCACGGGATGTCTCGCGACCGATACAAAGATTCTCACATCACCATGGCGCAGAAATTACTATTGCAAAAACCGCCGAAACCGTTTCATCCGAGGTGCTTCGATGCGCCGAAACCGTGGAGGCCTTTAGAGGAGATCGAAGAGTGGAAGAGAAGAAGAGTGAGTCTTAGGAGGAAAGCGTTATCGAGCGGCGAGAGAGCGAATGAAGTAGGAGCAGAAGGAGAGGAAGAACACGAGGGAGTGAACGGGACAGAATCACGCGAACGAGGAAGAAGGCAGTTGTTAACGTTCAAAGCGGCTGGAATGGGTGGTAAATTTGGCCCGAGCTGTTCTCCTCGCGCGCCGTTGAAAGCTCGTCAAGCGTGCGCCGAGCAACGCGCGTTGAAGAGATGCTCGGAAGAATCGAAAGTGAGCAAGAAGAAAGTCGACCAGTTATCTGAGGTAGAAAAGAAATTAAAGAAGTGTTTAGTGGATTTGAAATCGTGCGAGGCGACGAGAGACGAGTTGAGGAAGGTGGCCATAGAGTTTAGCGGGATTCAAACGTTAGCGCTTGGGAGTCCGAATTGTTTCGTGCACTCGAAAGGCGGGAGTAATAAGTGTTTACCGTTAGTGAAGAACGAAGAGACTGGGCTCTTATCTGGTGGATGTGGAGAGCGTGGTGGTGGACCGAAAGCGGGATGCGATATGAGCTCGGGGTGGGAAGAGCGCGTACCGACGCCGAAAGAGGACGTGTTCAAAGGCTCGGCGTACGATCGGTGCGCTATCGTAGGCAACTCGATGAACTTATTCGACGCGGAAAACGGAGACGCCATCGACCAGTACGATGCAGTGTTCCGATTTAACTCCGAATGGCGACGCATGCACCACGTGATGCAAGAAAAAGGCGTGAAATTCGAGGACAAGCAAAAATATATGGGTACGAAAACAACCTTTCGATTAGTCAATCGAAAATATACGACGAGTTTATTAGACGGCGACGGAGCGTCAGAGGACATTTCTAGCGACGAAGAAGTTTTATTTTGGAACTATTTTTCCGCGCCATATTTACAGGCGTTGCAAAAGAAACATCCCAAATTGAATTTACACTTAGCAGCCGCAGATTTAATCAACTGGGAATTGGAGGTGTTCTCGCAGTTGAGGAAAGACTTGTACTCGTTAGGCGTCGGGCCGTTCGAGTGTTACCGATTCATGTCTTCCGGCGTCCACGGGGTTTTGATGGCGCTGAAAATGTGCGAAGAGGTGGATTTATTCGGGTTTAGCGTTTCCATGGATAACTTTGCCAAGTCGTTTAATCACGGACGACCGAGCGAAAGCCACTCGTGGGAGTTTGAAACGATGTTGATGCGGTTACTTTACTTTACTGGCGCAATCAACGTATGTAATAGCTGAAGTAGTTATAGTTATGTTATATAGTAAGATGTTTTTCGATTACACAAGTATTAAAAAACAGAATGATCTATTTATTCTTTCTCTCTCTTCACCCTCTCTCTCTCTCTCTTTTCAACTCTCTCTTTCTCTTTTTCTCTCTCTCGTTTTCTGATTGTTTTCTTTCGTTCTCTCGGCTGCGTTCTCAATAAGTTTACTAAATCTTTTCTCTCTAAAAAAGAAACTACAAATTTAGTAAACTTCGACGTGCCATTGACCGTTTTTCTTCAAACCTTCCAACCACTCTTCGTAGTCGATGCCCTTTTCTTTGCACACACCTTCCAACATGGACAAAATACCCGGCATCATACCCTTCAAACCGCAGAAGTACATGTGCGCGCCGCCGTCGAGCAAGCCAAAGACTTGGTCCTTGTATTCCTCAACCTTGTCTTGGATGTACATTTTGCCGCCCTTCTTGTTATTTTGTTCTCTGGACAAGGCGTAGTCAATTCTGAATTGGCCCGGGAATCGTTTGACGCACTCTTGGAATTCGTCGTCGTACAAAGTGGCGTCAGAGTTGGCGACGCCCATGAACAACCACGCCAAGCCGGTGAAGTTCCAGCTCGGGACGTCTTCAACGAAAAATCGGCGGATGTACGCTCTCATCGGGGCAATACCAGTACCAGTGGCAACCATGATGACCGGGGTGGACGGATCCTTCGGCAACAACATGACTTGGCCAGTCGGGCCAGTCATCATGATTTCCGTACCCGGGGTGGCGTCGCACAAAAAGTTGGAGCAGATGCCCTTCTTTTCCGGATCTTCAGCGCCCTTCTCTTCGTCCCAGTAGGTCGCACGACGAACGCACAAAGTTGCAGTTTGACCGTCGAAGGAGTCCCCATATCTAGTAGACGCGATGGAGTACAATCTCACACCGTGCGCAACTTCCTTACCCTTGGAGTTGATCTTCGTCCCCGGCGGAATAACGCCGTACGACTGCCCTTCCCAAAACGGCATCTTTCCTCCGTGGTCGATGATGATGTGCGTGGTTTCCCCAGTCGCCTTCGGGCCAACAATTCTTTCCACGGACTTGACGGTACCAGTGAACGGCGTCTTGTTCTTGTACGTGTTCAACGGCATTTCACCTTCTTCCAACGCTAACGGAACCTTCGCCTTGCCGGATTGCATGGATTTCCCAGCCGTCTTGGCCATTTCGAGACCCAAGCCGTACGGGCCACCCTTATCGGCCGCTTTGACCACGGTGGACACTCTGGCCACCTTTTGGCTTTGGCGAGCGGAGGTGACTTTTTGCGAGATGCATTGCTGTTTATGATAGAGAGAAGAAGAGAAGAATTCATCAGTAATCAAACTCAAGGCAAGACGACCTTATCCGTCTTTTCCAAAGCACCACCCACAAAAGAAACAAAAAAAAAAACTGCTTCTGCGCGCTATCTAAAATCATCGTCTCCCATCATCGTAAAACACCCAACGACGGGCGACGCGAAAACATACCTTGGCAGAGAGGCCAGCGAAAGATAACTGCATTTACGATTAGAAAAACGTTGGTCAGTATTACGTCTCATCCTCCGTTCGTTCGATTTTCTCGTCGTCTTTCCGGATATAAAAAATTCAGTTACGCCTCTCACTCATCACCGCGTTCTCGCTAATCCATCCGCGCAAAAAGAACAGAGGAAAAAAAAATTCGGAAATGCCTCTCGCAAAGGACCTCGCGACTTTTGCAGACGCCGTCGCGAGCCCCCATCGCGCGGTCGTCGAAGAGTAACGCCACGCGCGCGTAATAAAAGAGAGTCATCGACGAAGAAACGCACAGTAGAAGCCATTTTTATATTATTACGTGTGTGATTATATATAAAAGGTATAGAGAGATCTTTTGTGTGGGGCAAACGAAAAGCTGAAAACTCTTCCTCTCTTGCCTCAAAAATTTGTGGCTCGTCTGCCCTTAAAAGTTTTGTGTGCACATTTCGTCTCTGATTGAGTTATACAAAGAGAGAGAGAGAGAGAGAGAAGGACTTTAGCATCGGTACACATATAGTACCATGCGGACTGTAATTTCTTCCCTTTCGCGATGCGTGGAGTGCAATAACAACAAGTATTCTTCGAAGAGGAGCGAGAGCGAACGGCGAGCGTCGGTTTCCGGGATCGATGATGATTACACGAAGACGTCACACCTCCCGAGGATGATGAAAACGAGAAAAAGCCGTTTACGTCGCAGGAGTCGCGCGGTCGCGGCGATGCGAGCTAACCAGGGGTTCGCGGGAGAAGAAGAGAAAACGGTCAAAAGTGGTAATCACATCGCTTCTTTTCGAAGAAGGGGACAACAACGCTCGCGAAGAACTCGAATGCATTTCGGCGAAGACGTCGGCCAAGAGGAAATGTCTTCGTTATTGGACGACGTGGTAGATACGTGTCCAGTACCGATGGACCAGAGGCCTTCGTCGCAACTTAAAGAAGTCGCCGAAGGCCTGGTTTCTGGATGGGGCGGTTTAGATGGGAAGAGTTACGCGGTACGGTTGACTATTTTGTGCGGATTTTTCTTCACGGTCATCGCGTACCCGATCGCGAGCGAGACGTATAATCCGGAGATACAATGGACGGAGGCGCACGTCGCGGCGATGTTGGGTTCCTTGGTTGCGGTTAGCGCGATAACGTTGAACATTCACAACTCGTGGGATTACGTGAGAAATCGCTTACTCTCGGCGACGATTGAGTACGAAGAGACGGGATGGTACGATGGTCAAGTGTACGTGAAAACGCCGGAGATGTTGGCGAAGGATAGATTGGACGGGACGTACGTGTGCGGCCCGGCGGTGGCGAGGTGTAAGAAGACGATGTTGGCGTGCGGAGCGGGCGTGTTAGGTTGCGTGTTCGCGTTGAACGCGCTGGACGCGCCGAAAGTAGACCAGGAGAACTTTGGCTCGTACACGCCGCAAAAAGCGGCTTTGCTGAGAGATTTAGGCATGGGAACGTACATCGACGCCGGCGAAGGGAAAAGGATCAGCCAAGGCGGTATGTTCTCTCGCGAAACGGCGGATAAATACGAACCGGAAGAAGAGGACGAAGACGAAGGAGACGAAGTCAACGGCGTGGTCATGAGTTACGCGCCGTCGGTATCTATAGTTTCACCCTCTTCCTCGTCGTCGTTTCCTTCGGTATCATCGGAAAAAGCAGACGAAGGAGGAGATATCCTCGCCAAGGCCGCCGAGTAAAAAACGACTTTGCGATATGCAAAAGCGCGCGGTCAAAACAGTGTAGCAGCCATTTTAGTTTAATAATATGTTTTTCATGTATGCAGCATCGCTTTGGTACTCGCTTCTTCCGTCCTCCTCGAAAAGATCGTCTCTTTTGTTCGTCTTCTCCTCGACAAAACGCCTTCAAAAAAAAGAACGATTCATTGATTTTCTCTCGTCGTCGTTCTCACAAAACTCTCTTTTGCACCACCACGCGACAAAAGACGACTGACATTTCTTTCAAATTTTAACATGCAGAATTTTTTTTTTCAAAAAGCGCAGCAAAAAAAGCAGAGACAGTTTCCTCACTTTCATATCCACACATCCACCCCCAACAAACACGAGCGATACTAGCACGCAGAAGAGCCGGACGACCCCCGTTCTTCTTCGTTTAGCGAACACGCGATACACCTCAACGACGAGGAGAAGAATATAAGAGACTCTTTTTTCTTCTTCTCGTCCTCTCGTGCACTCCGACGGTGACTCTTTGATTCGCGAACAGTTCGTTTGAAAATCATTTTTCAAAAACATTTTCAAAATGTCCTCGCGGAAGATGCGACGAACAACCGCAACGACAACGAAGAACAACAACAACAACAGGTTGAAAGATCTCACCAACACGAACAACACCAAAGAGAAAGAACAGGAGGACAGAAATAAAAGGAACGCTTCGAGTACTCCCGAGATTCCGGATTCGAGGCCGTCGAGGATGACCGCCAGTATCGTCGTCGAAGCATCCTCATCCCCGAGATGTTTGGCGGGCGAGAAAAAAGAAGCGACGACGAAGAAGAAAAAAAACACAACTTTTCCACGAGCTGGAACGAGGAGGAAAAGAGTCGCAAAAGCGATACAAAAGAAGGAAGACAACCGAGACGAAGATTTCGAGATCGATTTAATGTGCGAAGAAGAACCCTTGGTAGGAAAAAGAAGGCGGAAAGGAACAGGGAAAGCGTCGAACACCACGCGCAGTCGTAGCGGTACGATTTCAAAAATTTCATCTTTTTTTTTTGTATCTGTCTTCTCTCGTGTTTTTTGCTTCTGTTTTTCTCTCTTTTTGAATTCAAAAATTTTCAAAATCGTTGGTGTTTGAATACACGCAACGACGAACGAGAAGAGTCTATTTGAAAATACTCACGCCGCGTGACATTTTCTTTTCCTCAACACAGATAAACCATCTTTACCACCAGTTTCATCGAAAGATGACGACGAGGAAGGAGAGGACGACGATTTCGACGACGCGAAGAAGGTGAAGAAGAAGACAGTGAAGAAGACAGAAAACGCGGGAAAGAGGCTTTCGACGCAAACGACGCCGACGGCGTCGCGAGGCGCGACGTCGACGCTGGCGGAGTACGCCTACTGGGCGTTTTCCAACGACGGCGGGCGGCGGAGGACGGAAGAAAGGTACACGTTGGACCCGTACGTGAAATATGGGGAGTTGTTCAACCCGGCGATGCGACAGCAAGTCGTGAATTGGATGTATAAGAGGTCTCTTCGGTTATCGATGGCGCCGGAGACGTTTCATTTGGCGGTGAGGTACTGCGATACGTTTTTGAGTAAACGCGAGTGCGAGGTGTTTTTGCAAAGAAACGGGAACGGTTCGGAGCCGGTGCCGGCGAAAGCGATCGAGTCGTTCTATGTTGTCGACAGACTAGAATATGCAAATCCTGGTAAAGACAGAAAGGTTTTGTTTTACGCCAAGGAGGCGGAAGGTACGAGCGCCATGGATGGCGTTGATTTTGGCGGCGTGACGCCGATTTTCCCGCTCGGCGACGAAACGGTGAACCCGTTGTGCAACAAACTGAAAAGGTTAGGTGCGACGTGTTTATTCGTGGCGGCTAAGATTGTTGAGGTGAATCCGCCGTGCGCGGCGACCGTGGCGTCGTGCACGGAAGTGAGCACGTTTAACCGCAGTCAGTTGTTACTCGCCGAACGCGCTTTGCTGCGCGAGTTGGACTTTTTTCTGTACCGGCCAAATCCGAGAGCGTTTTTAGACGCATACATCGACGTCGCGCACAGAAAAGTGGCGAAGATATCCGTAGAAGACAGATTGGAGAAAGAGAAAAAAATTTACGAACAAAAGTACGGAGGAAAGTACGATGAAACTTCCTTGGCGTATAAAAATATGAAATTCGCTTTGGAGAGTCACAAGAGGAAAGTGGAAGAGTTTTGCGAGTTGACCGTGGACTTGGCGGTGCTTTCCCAACAACACTTGCGTTGGCAGCCGAGCGTTATAGCGGCTTCGGCACTGGCTATAGCCCTGGAGGACGAGTGGTATTTGTCGTGGGACAGCGCGGATATGGAGTGCATGGTGGAGTTGACCGGGTACGCGTACGACGACTTGGCCGAGTGTAGCAGATGGTTGTTGTCGGTGCTGAGAAGCGCGAGCGTCGCGGAAGAAATCCAGCGAAGAGGAGAAGCCGGGAGTCGATGGTACTCGAAACTTCACGCGAACGAGAAATACCGCGGGGTTATTGATCGCGTGACTGACGAAAAACGACCACACATGCAACGACTCGAGAGCGCGTTTGGATACACAAACTTCACGAGCAAGCGAGGGATTTTACTTACGGATTTCAAGGAAATTGAAAACTGTTTCGAAAAGGCAGTTTCGAAAGGCGTGCCAAAATCCAAATAGAAGAAACGAAAGGAAAAATGAAGAGAGAGGGCCGAGAGGTAACGAAGAGACGAGAAGAAGAGGAAGAAGAAGAGAATGAAGAGAATGAAGACGATGATGAGAATCATCGCATAAGTAGTAATATATATTATTTAGAAAGAGAGAGAGAGAGATGAGAGAAGGAGAGGATGATAATGATAATATCGTGCGTGATTGTGAGATGTGTAGTAGCGAGAAAGACGTTGAAAAATTGTATTAGTCAGCTGTGCAAGAATAATAATAACCATACTAAATCGAACGTACACGCGCGCGTACGCGTTCACCGACTTCTCTTAAAATCTTCTTCGTTCTCGACGTATTCGTATATATTCATATATAATTTTATTTTATTACAGATTTGGTTCGAGTACGTATTATATTATGTACCTCGTCGATTTGTTTACTTTCATCTCGCGAGCGATGAAAACTGTGTGTTTCATCATCTCAACATACTCATGCCGCTGGCTAGCAAAGCCGAAGCGATGAAACCTCTCACGCCCACCTCGGGAATATCCAACGCGACGTTTCTAGCCGTCCAATATGAACACCCCATCGCCGATAACGCCAATATCGACGCCGTCCGTAACTTTATATTCCCCATGGCGTAATGTTGCGCTCCAACCGCGATGTTTGTGAGTAAAGTACACAACAGCGCAGTCGCCGCGATCCTATGCACTTCCAAGTCCGTCTCGGCGGATAAATACGAAGTCACTAAAACTCCGCCGCCAATGCCTACCGTACCTTGAATCAACCCAACCGCTATACCTAAATACACATACTCCCTCTCGTTATACAACGCATCCATCCAACTCCCGTGCTTATAATACCTCTCTAAAAACTGTTGCGATACGATCGTATACAAACTTCCTTCAGGTTGTTGGAAATGTCCATCTTTATCCGGCGCCGAGCTCATAATGCCGTGATCCGCTAACGCTTTTTTAATTCTCTCCTGCTCCGCAATCTCCTCTTTCGTCGGTTCGTACTCTTCATCTATTTTTTTTTTAATTAATACCGATGGGGCGCATAAGACTAAAGCGCCTCCGAGCATCCGTCGCATCATCGGTCCCGATATGTGCTGCGCAAACTTTTGTCCAATCGGCGTGCACGCCGCGCCGGCGAAACCAATCGTCGCCGCGCACGGTAAGTCTGTTTTAAAGTTGTTGTTATTATTGATTACAGTACATTTAAAGAAAATTCTTACGCGTGAGTTTTTGTGCAACACGTTCGTTCGCGAACGACGGAGAGAGAAAGAAAGAGAGAGAGAAAGAGAGCGAAAAGAGCAGAAGCACACAAGATAAGCGTCTCGTCCTTCCTCTTCTACATGTCGTACCTGTGACGCCTTTCTGCGCGTACGCTAAACTCCCCGCCGCGGTCGCCCCGGTCACCGCCGCCACCGTCGTCCCGACGATATCTTTCGCCTTGAACCCGAGTCTGGACAAAGCCGGGACGAACACCACCGCCCCGCCTAAACCGGTTATCGCGGAGACCATCCCGGCGAAAGAACCAGAGGCAGCCGAGAACGCCGCGCGCGAAGACGGCGTGGATAACGATTCCACCGCCACGGCTTTGGCTATTTTCGCGGTCGCTTGTTTTGCTGCCATTGTTGTTCTATTATTTGCTCGTCGTCGTTAGGTCCTCGTTTCACACTTATTATGCGTGGTATTTGCGCGCAGAAGTTTCGATTCGATCGCTCTGATGAGATATACGTCTGACTCACTCGTCGCGCAAAGAAATTTCCCCTCTCTCTATATATACAACAAAAGTTTCTTCTTTTCTCGTGGCTCGAAAAGAAGAACGCGACGGGAATCAATTCACCACAAAACGCAAAGTCTTCCTCTTCCTCCTTCTTCTTCTTTGTCTTCTTCGCGTCCTGTGTCTCTCTGAACCAAGCGATTGAGAAGACTAAAGAGACGAGAGTTTACACACCAAATTATTCTTCTCACACGAAAGCACCCGAAAAAGAGCAGCAGAAAGAGGTTTTTTGACGCAAAAAAAAAGACCGCAACCAGATTTGTGTTTTTTTCTTTCTCGTCTGTGTTTTTTTGTTGTTGTTGTCCTCCTCTTTTGAAAAGAGAGAGAGATATTTTGCACGACGACAGAGATGCGCCAAGACAGAAGATCGTCATTATATAGTAATTCGATTTCTGAGTGTTGTCATCGTCGCACGCGTTGAAAACGCACACAGCAGTTAAGGGCGGATTTATATACACACACTACTTTATTAAAACGAACACGCAAAAAACGTATCGTTATCATGGGGTGAGCAGATGTTTATATTAGTCGTTTTATTGTTTTTTCTTCTCGCTCTCTTTCGAGGGGGTCGACCAAATATCGTTTCGACTCGCGGAGTGAATTGTGCCAGCACACGCAACGAAAAGATGATGCAACTTTCCTCTCCAAAGCGCAGACTGTCGCCATCTCAAGAAGAAGAAGACGAAGAAGAAGACGAAGACGAAGAAGAAGAACAACAAAAACGTTTTAGGCGCAAAAGCGCGCGTTTCTCTTCCTCTTTAACTCGTTTGGTTGTCTTCTTCTCCGTCTCTTTTGCAACAACACCCCGATGAAAAGCGCAGAGGAGGAGGCTGAGAATCGTTTTAAAAAAAGAGAGTTTTCGTTGTCGTTAAATGTGCTCCAGATGTAGAGGAGGGAGAGAGAAAGTTTTGGTTAAAAAACAACCGTCTCTCTCTCTCTCTCTCTCTTCTTTTCTTCGCTTCTTCTTCTGCTCCCGTTTCTTCTTTCCGGCGTTGTTGTTGTCGCGAGTAGTATTCCGCGCTTTTTTCGAGACGTGGAAGACAAAACGCTGACCAACCTTCTTCTTCTTCTTCTTTTCGCGTAAACAGTTTCTTTTCGAAAAAAGAAGTCGACCCGGACGCGGACCCTCACGGTGGCGACGATTTTATCGAAGGCGGTAAGCGACGATGCACGGACGTTTTGTTCTTGTTGGCGTTTATCGCGTTTTGGGTCGGCATGTTGGCGTGCGGCGGGTACGGTTTTACCAACGGCGATCCGGCTTTGTTAATCATGGGCACGGATTACGAGGGCGTTTTGTGCGACGAGAAAGGTACCGGGGTGGCCGGGACTGGCAGCGGGAACGTCATCGATAACTCCGGATTGAAGACGAGATACTGGGCAAACTTCTTGGAAGTCGCGGCGGTGGCGAGATCTGCGGCGGTGGCGGCGACGACGCCGTCGTTCGCGTCTTCTTCGTATACTTTAGCGGATGCGAAGAGCATGTGCGTTTCTACTTGCCCGCAGCCGTCCGAAACGGCTGGACAAGTGACGTGGTTTTGCGATTACCCGGAAAGTAATTCGTACGCCGCGCAGTTGACGAAAGAGGCGTGGAAGACGAAAAACGGAGACGTGTATTCCGACCTGACCGACGCGGAGAAAGTGACGAGTTTGCAATTGAAAGGGCCGTGTTATCCGGTTTTGATTCCAAGCGTAAACACGTACTTTTCGTGCAACTATTACGGCAACTTTTCGCAGTCGTCGTTCGATGCGTTCACGGCTTTGTCAGTTTCGGGTACAACCGGGACGAATTTTCTCACCGACGGCACGTACAGCTCGTTTGCCTCCTTGGACGGATTAGTCGAAAGCATCAACTCGCAAGTTACGGATTACATCGCCGGCCCGATGGAACGATTCCAAAGGTACATCGATGACTTTATCGTCGCGAAGAACGTTTTAGGCATGGCGGCGGGCGCCTGTCTCGTCTTATCGCTCGCCTGGTTGGTCATATTGAGATACTTCACCTCGCTCTTTTGCTGGGGCACGGTCATCGTGGTCAACCTCGGCTCGATTGCGGTGACGTGCTACTTGGCTTTGTATTCTGGCTTAATCGGTGATGACCAAATCTCCGGCATTGTCGATTCCACGGGCTTGGATTCCACCGAGCTCAACGCGTCTTCTTGGGTCGATCCGGCATCCGAAAACAAGGAAGTGTTGAAGGCATGCACGTACGTCATGGCGGTCTTTACCGTCATCTTTTTCATCTTCACCTTGTTGATGGTTCGACGCTTAAAAGTTGCCATCGCGTGCATTAAAGTGTCCATCAGCGCCTTCTCCACGGTGCCGAGCTTGATTGTCTTTCCTTTGGTTCCGTGCGTTGGGATGATGTTGCTTTTCTTGTACTGGGTGTTCGCTGGCGTCTACCTCATGTCCTGCGGCGACCAGAAGATCCAAACATGCGTCCATCCGTTCGAGTCTTCCGAATTGCACGGCTGTGGCGTCGAAACCGAATGGTCTCGCGAGTTGCAATACATGCTCTTGTACCACTTCTTCGGCTTCTTGTGGACGACGCAGTTCTTTATCGCGGTGTCGTATTTAGTCGTCGCGTACGTCTTTGCCAAATTTTATTGGTCTGGTGCGGACAAAATGGGTATGACGCCACTTTTAACGTCCATGAAGAGAATGCCGTTCTATCACTCCGGTTCGGCGGCGTTTGGTTCCTTCTTGATTGCAGTCATGCAATTCGTGCGCGTCTGCATGAGAGTCGTCATGACGGGCATGAAAAAAATCGACCGAAACGGCAAAGTTTTTGCCGTCGTCGGCTACGTCATCGAGTGCTGCTTGTGGTGCTGCCAAAAGATCATCGAGTTCATCAACCGAAACGCGTACATTATGATTGTCATCGACGGTAACTCCTTCTGCTGGTCGGCGTTTCAAGCGTTGAAATTGATGATTGCCAACGTCATGTCCGTCGCCGCGATTAACATCGTCGGCGACTTACTCTTGTTCTTGGCGAAATTGAGCATCTCAATCGGTACCGCGTTCTTGGCATTCGTCATGTTAAACGGCGACGATTACAAAGAGGAAATTTCCTCTCCGGTTTTAATCTGCTCCGTCATCGCCATCTTCGCCTACTCCGTCGCCGCCGTCTTTATGGGCATCGTCGAAATGGGCATCGACACTACTTTGTTGTGTTACTGCAGAGACATGGAAAAGCACAACGGCACTCCGCAATACGCGCCGGAAGTTTTACAAAAAGCTTTGGGCATCGCCGGTGAAGTCCAAAAAGCCGAAGAGGAAAGAAAGGCGGCCAAAGCGGCTGCGAAAGCGGCCAAAGCGGACAATTCGGAGTAAACGAAAGAGAGATACCTTAATATACTACTAAATGATAATACTTTAAAACTGTGATGATGATGAAATAAAGTCTCGAAAGAGTTGTTGTTGATATAAATTTTGTATGCTTTTTTAAACCACCACCATTTTTCAATCGGAGGAATACTTCTTCGTGAATACGCGCTCATAAGCCAACATGTTAAGTTTCGCGTTGCATCGAGGCACCCAATTATGACTTGTGGTGGACGTGTAAAAAGGAGGTTCAAAAAACCAAATTTTCGACACAGAAAAGTCACACGCACTTTTTAAGAGATACATACGTTTGCGCGCCGTGAGCGAACGACGATGTCGTTTGAGGCCACTCACGGGGATGTCGCTTCATCGCTCGATCGAAAACGGTACGTAGAAACGTTCGTTCTCTTCTGCAACGCGCTCACGCGCTGTGTCTCTCTTTCTTTCTCTCTCTCTGTCTGACGCACATTTTTATTCCAATTTTTGTGGTTTGTCCTCCGCTTTTTTCGGTCGACCTTTCTCAAATCTACGGATAACAATAGACTAACGCATCGCGTATAACTCACGTTCTTCTGCGAATGAAACAGGCAACGTGAGCAATTCAAAGCGCTCCTGAGGAAAAACTACACTCTGAAAAGAAGAGGCTTGTGGTGTTGCTCTTTGTTCGAACTGCTCGTCCCGACCGCATTCGTGGCTTTGATGTGTTTGCCAAAGGCACTCGTCCCGGACGAGAAGAACCACGACGTGTTATACAGGAGCTTTTCGATAGGCGCTGGGTGGAATCCAATCGGGCAATTTGGGTCGTCGGAAGAAGATGGGGGTGGTGATACTTCATCTTCGTTGAAAGGAAGCGGATGGCAGTTTACGTTTACGCCGATTACGGAAGAGACTTCGGATATCGTCGAAAGGGCGTACGTGAATTTTTTGTGCGCCGATAGTCGAAGCGAGAACGCGGACGTGAAAAATATGAGCTTCAGCGTTCCTAGGATGGTGGGTATGGGTTGGAACGAACGAGCGTTGGAACAAATGGTAACAGAGTCTAGCGAGGATCCTAGCGATCTGGAGAAGAATAAAACGGCGACGGCGGCGGAGATGTTGCTAACCGGGAGGATCTTCGACGAAGATGGCGTGAAAGAGTGGCGAGAGGAAAGGTGCTCGGATACGTGTTTGCAAGATGAAAGCGGATGTTTTAAAACGAAGTGGTTACCGATATTGAGTGAATTCGTGAAAGGTTTCGAGACGGAAGACGCGATGGAGACGCACAGATTTGAAAAAACCGGAGAGGTACTGGCGGAAATTGTGTTTTCTTCTTCGAGTAGTAGCGATGGTGATAGCGATATTGAAGACGACGACGATAGCGACACGTCCACATCAAACGCGTTCAGCATTGTAGACGAAGAAACGAGGTACACGATTCGATTAAACCGAACGCATTTTGGAGGCCAGAGAACGCTCGCTCGCGCTACCGGTAGACAATACTCTACGGAGTGGGAGGGCGAGAGCGAGCAAGACTACTGGAAACGGTTCGAACGATCGGTACAACTCCAACACGCCGTCGATCAAGCCATAGTGGATATGAAAGATGACAAAGATGACGGTGTGCCAAAAAAATTTAGCGTCCAAATTGATTCCTCTATCAAACCGTTCCCGGCGGTTGGCTACACGTACAACTTGGGTGGTATAATCGCCGCGTCTTTTATCGGTTTTGTTGGCACCATAGCGTTTCAGTCTTCTGCTGTATTAGTCATGAAAACCATAGTCGTAGAAAAGGAGTTAAAATTAAGAGAAGGGATGAAAATGATGGGCTTGACTGATTTCACGTACTGGTCGAGTTGGTTAGTTACGCATTGGGCAGCCTCTATGATTACAGTGACCAGCATGACTTTAGTTGGAATCTATCCGTTTGAGTACACGAATCAATGGTTTCAGTTCTTGTTTTACAGCGTGTGGGTGCTATCGAACATTTTGTTCAATTTTATGATCACCACGTGGTTCGATCGAAGCTTGGTTGCGACCATTGTGTCGTTGTTTATTTACAACTTGTCCATACAACCGTCCACTCAAATACGAATTGTCGCACCGGAAGGTTCTGCCGCGTGGCTTTGGACGTGTTTACTCCCAGCTGGGTCTTTAAACATGTGGGGTCATGTGCTCTCGCAGTTGGAGTTAACCAGAGATGGTATCACCGCTGAAACGTGGTCAAAATCAGTCGTCGAAAACGTCGACGTGAGCGCGAGCTCAGTTTTTGCCATCACTGTTTTCAACTGCTTCTTTTACGGGTTTATGACGTTTTATTTCGACAACGTCTTGCCGAAAGAGTTTGGTCAACGAAAACCTCCGTGGTTTTTGTTTACGAAAAGTTATTGGTTTCCCACGACGGAAGTGCATTTGTTAAAGCATAATAACAATAATAACAATAATCAGAGCGAAATAGAAATGAGACAGCGGTATTGTGAACCGCTACCAGAGGAAAGCACGGAGTCTATATCCGTCGAAAATTTACAAAAAGTTTTCCCGAACGGCGTTTCCGCGGTGGACAATTTATCCGTCGCGTTCGTTCCTGGACAAGTCTCGGCATTATTAGGCCATAACGGCGCAGGGAAAACGACAACGATTAATATCTTGACCGGCGCCATGGCACAAACGGCGGGGAAAGCGACCATAAACGGTTTTGATGTCGCCACGCAAATGTCTTCCATTCGTCTTTCATTGGGTATTTGTCCTCAATTTGATGTTTTATGGCCAGTTTTAACGTGCCGGGAGCACTTGAAATTGTACGCTTCTCTGTCTCAAAATAAAGATGTGATGACGGATTTAGACGAGTCGATCGAAAGCGCGTTGCGTGAGGTAGACCTTTTGAATAAAATAGACGAACAGAGTAAAAACTTATCGGGCGGTATGAAGAGAAAATTGTCGTTAGCGTGTGCATTTATAGGTGACCCGTCGATTGTATTTCTAGACGAACCTACGAGTGGGATGGACCCGTACTCTCGGAGATTCATATGGGAAGTCATTCGAAAACGAGCGCAAACGGGCAAGACGATTATGTTAACCACGCATTTCATGGATGAGGCTGATTTATTATGCGATCGAGTTGCGATTATGTCTGCCGGGTCATTGGCGTGCGTTGGAAGTCCGGTATTTTTGAAATCCAGGTTTGGGAGCGGGTACACTCTCACACTCGCGAAAGACCTCGACAAAGAGAGTAGCAGTAGGAATGGCGACAACTCGGCGCAATACTTAACCGGGTTGCAAAAAGAGGGGTCTCGAAAGGCCTTACATTTTGTCCGGAGCGTGGTAACAAACGCATCTTTAATTTCAGACGTTGGTACCGAAGTTACCATTTCCTTGCCGTTGGATGCGACGCATCTATTTGCAGAACTTTTGAAGAAAATTGACCACGAGTTACCGACGTTGGGATTCACCTCGTACGGGATCACGTGCACGACGTTGGAGGAGGTGTTTTTGAAAGTTGCCTCGAACGCGAAACATTTGTCAATTGAACAGAAAGAAAACGAAGAGCACGAGAGGCGAAAGCAACACTCGCGCGCGAACACGGACAGTATCGTGGACAAAGTACACGGCGAGAGCATGAGAGAAGCGTTCGTGGCGAACTATGAAGAGCGCGCAGAATACGTCACCGGTTCGAAACTGCTTTCCAGACAGATTCGATTCTTACTTTGGAAACGGTACTTGAACTGGAAACGGACGATAGTCACGACGTTTTTACAACTGTTGTTACCGTGCGCGTTCTTCGCCTTGGCTTTATTTTTGACGACGGTTGAATTCAAAAGAGATATCGTCTACAAACCCGTGACGTTTTCGCGGGGCGCGCATCTCGACGGGCGAGATATTTTAGCAACATATCGTAACAACGATGATATAGCGGATAAAGTCGTTCGTAATGCGTGGCCTGATCAGCGAACGCAGATTACGGAGGCTTTTGGCGAACAAATATCGTGTAGATGCAATTGCCCAGCGCCGAAGCAGGAGGCGTATTACGCCGCATTGACGTGCTGCATGAGCGATCCAACGCTTGTAAAACCGATGTACGAAAACAATACCATCGCGACGTTATCGAATGCGTGCGGATACACGGAAACACAAACAGAAGTTGTCGGTTTCGCCGCGAGAGATGCTCTTGGGAATTGTGCAAAGAGCCCGATTCATGGAGTCGATACCCAAATCAACAGCTCGTGCGAAGCGAGTGCGGACACTTCCTTCGACGGCACTTTGCTCGGTAAATTCGGCGACAAACAAAAACCGTGTAATTTGCGCCCATCCGGCGCCCCATGCGATGCAATTTGGGTTGACTCCTACGTCGATGAGAACGGAGCCGGGAATAAAGTTACCGGAGGCGTGTATAGACACACGTTGTACACTGATGTCACCGCTTTCCACGCTATAGGCGTGTCCACGAACGAAGCCAACACGGCAATTTTACGACACAGATCCGGGAACGCAAATGCGAAGATCAAAACCACTTTGAAATGGTTTGAATCAAAGGAAAAGTACGAAGATGGTGAGATTGTTGAAGAAGCGGACAATGCTCTCGTCCTCATGTTTACCGCGGTCTTCTCCGTCCTCGGCGCTTCGATTTTAACCGCTTCGTTTGCCGTTGTTCCTGTCAACGAAAGAGCGAACAATACGAAGCATTTACAGCTCGTCTCGGGCGTGAACAAGACCATGTATTGGCTGTCACACTTCATCGCAGATATGTTCCAAATGATTATACCGTTGATTACCATTACGATTGTTTTTGCTGGGTACAACGTGGAAATGTTCCGCGGAAGAATTGGAGACATCTTTGCGCTACTCTTCGTCTTCCTCCTCGCGTCTATTCCGTACGCGCACGCCGGTGGTTTCTTCTTTAAAACTGGATTCACCGCGTACGTAGGGGAAATTGGTATCGTTTCCTTCTTAGGTGTCATCACGACCATCGCGGGTATCATCTTGTATAACCTCCGAGAATTGAACGACGCAACGAAACAGGGCTCGGATATAAGCAAACACGTTTTTGCGTTGGTCGTCCCTCATTACTCCCTAGGTCGAGGTTTGTTCGATTTAGGCATGCTCAACGAGCAAAAGCAACGACAGATGTTCGATTTCGATTGCAATTGTTTGAAATTCGTGGAATCGGATTCGGTTGGCGAGACCATGTGGATGCATTATCTCTATTTGTTTGTCAATTTTGTCACGTTTACGTTCCTGGTGTGCGTCTTGGAAAGATTGGAATCCGTGAAAGGACGAAAACACATTTCCGAGTACAAAGAGGAGAAACGATTAAAGCGAATACGGAAGGCGGAAGAGAAAAACGAAAAGATTAGATTGGCGGCGGAAAGGCGACGAGGGGCGCGACAGAGCAGGGGAAGAAATGGGTTCACAGAGCGGCCGTCGTCGGCGTCTTTGGGTCTCGAAGAACAGCAATTATCGGAACAACAGTATCAACAGCAATTGACAACCGTCGCGTCAGAACAACCGGACGAAGAAGATGAAGACGTCGTTGCCGAACGACGACGCGTTCTCAATACCGAATCCAATTTGACCGCCAACGACGGTGTGATTATTAAAGATCTCGTCAAAAGTTACGGTTCAAAGAAGGCAAACGCAGTCGACCATCTCTCGGTTGGTATGGCGCACTCGCAAGTCTTTGGTTTACTTGGTGTCAACGGCGCCGGGAAAACGACAACGTTCAAAACAATCACCGGCGAGTTTGCGCCAACCTCTGGTGACGCACTCATTCGCGATTACACGAGCACAAACACCTCTTCCGGCACCGATCGTCGCTTACTTTCTATCTCCAACGACTTAACTGCCGCTCGACAAAGAATGGGATACTGTCCTCAATTTGACGGCTTACAATTAAACCTCACGGGGCGCGAACATATCAAGTTTTACGCGGCGATTCGTGGCGTGCCGTATGGCTCCATCGATTCCACCGTCTCGAAACTGCTCAACGAAATCCAACTCACCGACGCCGCCGATCGCATTTGCGGTACCTACTCCGGTGGAATGAAACGCAAACTTTCAGTCGCGCTGGCTTTGGTCGGCGCGCCTTGCGTCGTCCTTTTGGACGAACCAAGCACGGGAATGGATCCAGAAGCTAAACGATTCTTATGGGACGTCATCTCCGCGGCGGCAAAATCGAGGACGATCGTCTTAACCTCGCATTCCATGGAAGAGTGCGAAGCTTTGTGCCATCGAGTTGGTATCATGGTTTCCGGTCAATTCAGTTGCATCGGGAGTCTCCAACACTTGAAAAACCGATTCAGCGAAGGTTACTCCGTCACGGTAAACTTTGACAAATCCAAAAAATCCGAAGTTGTCGATTTCTCCTTGAAAGAACTCAAAGCCTCCATCGCGGAATCTCACATCTCGGAGTTGAAATTACGCGTCAACCACACGCAAAACGAAGACGAAATCAAGTTGTGGCAAGTCTTCGCAAAGTTGCACGAGGTGAAAACGAGCGGTTTAATCATAGATTACTCCGTCTCGCAAACGACGCTCGAACAAGTCTTCGTGAGGTTCGCTTCGAAGCAAGGCCAGTTGGAATAAAATAAAATCTCTCATCTCCCAACTCATTTAAGAGTACGCGCGAGTGAACGTGTGTGTATATACACTGTCAATTGAATGTAATAAGAAAAGTATCGGTAGATTTCTAGAAGCGCTTCTTTCATCGAGGAGATGTGCTTCTTCGCTTCACAACTTGACACAAGAACAAACTTTTAAGCACTTTTATATAAGAGAAAAAAATGTTCCCCGCGTTATCATCATCGTCTGCTTTGGTTCCCACCTCTTCTCTTCGACCAATACATGTAAAAAGGCAAACTTCGACGAAAAGAATGCGGCGCGTTTTCAAAACAACGAAAGCTCTTCTGAGTGAGGGTGCGTTTTCGTCTTCGTCATCCGTCAAAGTCGCGGAGTCAAAATCATCGACAAAAACGGATAACGAACACGAAAAACTCCAATCCGCTTTGACGTCTCTCCTCCTCTCCGCGACCATCTTCTTCACCTCGCCTCTCACATCCCAAGCGCGTCTGGAAGGCGTGAACAACCCAAAACTTCTCCCGGATGGCCCTCAGTCCGAAAATCTCGTCATCGACGTTGCCGGGTATTTAACCCCTCGAGAAGTGAAACGTTTGCAAACTCGAGTGGAAAACTTACAGCGAGATACGGGCGTGAAACTGAGAATTCTCGCGCAAGCGTACCCACAAACGCCCGGGTTGGCGATTAAAGACTATTGGGGCGTAGACGACGACACGGTGGTGTTCGTCGCCGATCCTGGACTCGGGAATATTTTGAACTTTTCCATCGGCGCGAACGTCGATTTAGAGGTGCCGCCAAACTTCTGGACGAAGCTGGCGAACAAATACGGGACGAAGTTTTATTGGGCGGATAAAGGGGAGGAGGCGTCGATTGTCGCGGCTGTGGATGCCATTGAGTTTTGTTTGAACGAACCGAGCGGCAGAGCAAAGTGCACGACCGTTTTAGACGTGGATAAAGGCATAAAGGAGGACATGAAGAGAGAGGCGAAAACGAGCTCGGGAGGTTTCAATTTGAAGCTGCCGTTTTAAGTTGTGTAGATTTAATAAGAACGCGTTGTCATCCTAGTAAAGTGTATCATGTAAAGAAAACGTTTACGCTTTTTGTGCTTTAAATTTGCGATGTGTATTTAGTAGTATAGTATTGATTTACGAACGCAAACTTCTTCTCTCTCTTTCCGATTCCGAACACAAATCACACATCTCTTCTCTCTATCTAGACATAATACTGAAACACGTTTATTAACCCAAAATAGCCAACACGTCGTCCTCGGTGACAAACTTCCCTTTCGACCCGTCTTCGAACTCAATCTCCGACCCGGCGAAGCCGTTGATTAAGACCGAGTCGCCTTGTTTTACCGTCTTACAATCCGCCCCGACCGAGGACACGGACCCGCAAATCGAGGACCCCGGTCCTGCACTCGCGGAGGAGCTCATCAACAAAATACCACCCGCCGTTTGCGCCTCTTCTTGGTCCGGGATGACTAACAATCGTTTGCCGGTCGCTTTCAACTTTGACGGCGATAAACCACTCGCGGAAACGTGAACGACCGTCGATTTTCTTCTATTGTTTTGTTGGTTCTTTTGGTAAATGCTGCTCGTCAACAACGACGGCGTGGAGGATGATAAAGTAAACATCTCTTCTTCGTTTTAATATAAAACGTGTGCGCGGGTAGTATTACGCAACAAAGAGTAAAATTCAGACGTTACAAATAAACTCTGACGTGAATTTAATGCGTTCGAAGCGATCGAAAGTTCGCGCGTGTGCTTGCGTGACGTATTTTGTGACGTTTTCTTTTACTAATGCGCTTTAAAGGGCAAATTTGGATAGAGAGAAACCTGTTTTTGGTCGAATGCTGAAAAAAATTCTCTCTCGTGATGATGATGATGATGATATATTAATAATGAACAAAAATTCTGCAATATCAGAGAAGAAGATTTTACATCTCTCTTTTCTCTCTCTCTCTCTCTCTTTTAATTATTTAGTGCCCATCTCCGCTGGTATCGCTCGGGTCGTGAAAGTGAAACTTGCTCGCGCCCAAGGCGTTCATGACGACGTCGAAGATACCGAATTGACCGGCGGTTAAGGTACCGATCATGACGCATCTCGCGGCTAAACCTTGCGTGGCTAACTTGACCATACCAGTTTCGGCGATGATGTTACCCAAACGGGACATCATAGATCCAGTGCCACCGGCGCCGGCTTTGTTGATTTTAGACAACAACGTATCCGCCGGGTGGGAAATGATCGCCGCGGAGACGCCCGCGATGACGCCGGAACCTAAGGAAACGGATAAGTTTTCAGAGCTGGTGCATTCTTTGTTCGTTTTGCCCATGGCTTTGTAGATTTCGTCCGCCGCGGCGCCTTGAACGGCGAATTTCGCCATCGTGTACGGAATCTGCTTCGCGAGAATCGGACCGAAACCAGAATAAAACGCGTTGACGATGCCCTCTTCGCTCGCCATCTTCGCCATGGCCCCCGGCATGCTCGACGCGTACGACGGGTTGGACACTAATCGAATTCTCGTCGCTTCCAACGGGCACAAAAACACATCCGCGATAAACTCCGCTCCAGCCGCCGCGCCCAAATAAATGTTCGTCTTGTTATCCCACGCTTTTTGTTCTCCCAAAGTTTCCACGGCTTTGATTTTGAAGTACTCGACGCCGCCAAACTTAAACCAACCTTGGACGAAATAGCCAAAGCACGTCGGCGCTAAACCAGTCAACAACGCCCCGGCACCTTCCTCGGCGGCAATTTTCGCCGCGCCGGAAATCATGCCGCTGTATTTACTCGGGTCCAATTGCATGCGCGTTTTCACCACGTCCACCGGCGTCAACGCGCCGTGGGTCACGCCGCAGCAAATACCGCCGGCGAGCGCGCCTCTCAGGAAGTAATCCAAACCGTACTCTTTCTTAGAGTGCGCGGTAAACGCTGTTGGATGTTTGAATTCAGACGACGAAGTCGAAGTCGACGTGACTTCTTTCGTCATCAGCGTTTCCATCGTTTGCGAGGACGGTTGGTATAAGTCTCGGTTGACGAGCGGTAAGCGGAAAGAAGACATTTTGATGATCCTGATCCTGAGAGAAAACAAGCGAAAGAAGAGTTTGGTGGTTAGTTTCCAAAACCGATTAAAAAACGAGATCGGACGAAACGATCGTCTCGATATCGTTCAAATCGACGAATGTATCGTCGAGTTTTGACGCCGGATCTGCCCCAGCTGGAAGATGATCTTTTGAAAAGAGAAGAGAATAAAAACCATCATCATCGCCTTAAAAAAAGGACGAATAATCCAAAACACATCATCATCGTCGGAAAAAGAAGAGAGAACGAAAGAGGGAATAAAGAATACTCTCTGTGAATACGGGTGCGTGATCTCGAGAGAGAGACACACGCACACACAGAGAGCGAGAACTTGGTACATATATGTGGTATATAAACCTCTTTTTTCGCGTACCTTTGTCTTCTTTCGTAAGAGAGAAATTTTATGTCGTGTTCTGATGAAAAGAAGATCTCTTTGTTGTTGTTCTTATTTCAAGGCGGAAAAGTCTCTTCTGTTGTTGGATCTCTGATTTTTGTTTTATTTTGATGAGAGAGAACTTAAATGTTTGACTTTTCACCTTTTTGATTTTTTTTTAACGACCGTTGTGGCCACTTGACGAAGAGAGAGATATTTTAAGGGCAATTTTGCGCTGTGTTGTGGGCACATGTGCTGACGCACAGACGGGGCAAAAAGAGTAAAAAAGGGACTATATGAGAGATTCCTTTTTCCGCACTTTAATCTCTCTCTTGTCGTCGAAGATGACGACGACGACGAAAGAGACGACGACGATGAAGAAAAAGGTAAAGAAGTTAAAGAAGAAGACTTCTTTGTCTTCTCTCTTTTTAGTAAACTTCTTAAACTTCTTCTTTTACGCTTCGTTTTGTGTGATGAAAATTGAAAGAACAGAAGCGCATTGGAAAATTGCGGACGGTTTGATTATTTCAGAAGTGGGAACGCGCGCAACCTGTATGGACGGAACGTCTTCTTACTTCGAGATATTCATGGCGCAGGAAGGAAAAATTGACTTGGCTGGGTACACGATTCAAGCGGACGAGGAGGTGATATTCACGTTTTCGGATTTTACGAAACCAATCGAAGCTGGAGAAGCGAGGGTGGTGTGCACGGGAGATTCTTCGGAAGATATTTGGTACTCGATACCACCGACGGCGGGGACGATTACAGCGGGAAAAAATTATAAACTCGTCTCCAAGGAAGGCGCGGTGGTGGACGAAAGTGGCGTCGTCGAAGAAGGCACAGTTGGGACGGCAAACGAATTTTATTCCTGGCAACGCCAAAGAACGTACGACCCAACGGAAACGAATACGGTCACCGCGTACGGAACCTCCGTGTTATATAACGACTTTTTCCCGATCGGTAAAGATTTGGACTTTGCACTCGCGCCAGGCTCGCCGGGGATATACAACTCGGACCGGTTGCAACTTCCAGTCGTTATAAACGAATTTTCGGATAATGGCATCGATTTATGCGAAGGCGGTGATTTTATCGAGTTGTACAACATCCACGCGACCACGACGGTAGATTTATCTGGGTTCGTTCTCGCTCGAGCCGGTCCGAGTACGGTCGCGCACGTCAACGACGGGATTCACTACATCATTCCCAGCGGTACGACGATTGGACCGCAATCTTACAAGTTATTTTGCTCGAAAAGTACCGATACGGATAATTCGATTACGCTCGGTTACGATTGGGACTTGCGCGAAAAGCAAGGATGCACGCTTTATACCGAAACTGGGTATATCATTGATAGTATCCCTTACGTGGACGGTACGTCGAGCGTGGCAGGAAGATCGATGCAAAGAGTTCCAAGTGGCTTTGGTCCAATGTTCGTCGTTGAACCGATGACGCCGAACGCGGAAAATTTTATTCAATCCGCCTCGAGCGTGCCGGCGAACGGGGTGCCGACGAAAACCGGTTCGAATCATTTCACGTGCTGCTACCACATCCGATCCTTGGGGATGCCAGATTCAGTGTACGAGACAGCAGGATTGGATAGGTCTATTGGCACATCGTACGACGGTGTATCGTTAGTGAACGAATGGACCGTCGTAGAAGTTCGCATTCCTCGAGAAATCCCCGCTTCGGCGGGAGCCGGTTTCGCCGATAACCAGCTCTTTGATTTTCAAATCGGCATGAACTCCTTCCGAAGCCCTTCGGTTACGGCAAAAAAGAGAAGAAAGTTGTTAAGTCACGACACGGTTGAGAACGTCGAAAATCTTTACACCGGTGATTTCGCTTTACTCGACGAAGACGCGTTTCCAGAGCAAAATTTTAGTTTTAATCGCACGATACGATTTGAGCCCGGAATTACGTCGATCAAATTTCTCGCTATTCCCAGAAAAGCGGGCGCGAACATTTTTGAGCTCGTGCACACCGGAGTCGCTTTGGCCGGAGAAAACACGTGGAACAAGTATCAACCGACCGCTCGGTACACGAGTTATCGATCGACAAATGCTCCCGTGAATACGTTTCAAGTGGTAGCTCGAAAGAAGAAAATTTTCAAGCCGACGTTGAACGAGAACGATATTCTCTTCACGACGAATACTTATAACTTTCCATTATACCTCGAAGGAATTCCATCGAACTTTTCGAGAGGACGCGTGAAAGCTGCGGTTTCTGCTGACGAGTACGTTTGGTCAGATACAAAGACGTTACCGGTCGTTTTCATCGCGTCTGGTATGGTTTTTTCTAGCCTCGACGGTGCCGCGGTTATGAAACTCACTCCGGATACAAAAACGACAACGTTCTCGGTGTACGCGACCGAAGTCGGCGAAATCGAATACTCCATAGCGCCAGTGGAAGGTTACGTGATGTCCGAAGAATACGAGTACGATTCAACGAAAACACACACTGGTACCATCGCCGCCGGCCAATCGAAAGTCACCATTGGTTGCGTCGATAACTACTACGTGAAGAAAATATCAGAAGGGACTCTGACGTGCGAACCGTGTCCAAAAAATACGGCTTTAGTGAGAGACGCGAGCAATTTGGAAGCCCAGAGTGAACTGATGTGCAAGTGCATCCCGGGTTTGGTCGATTTAAGACTTCCCGGGATGTTGCCTGAAAATTTCACAATCACTTCGTCCTTATCTGTGTCTCCGTGCGTCTCCCCGATCAAATATTGTCAGGACATGACTTCCAACTTGAAAGAGTACCCGAGCGAATGCGTCGAGTTCTTCAACGGCGCGCCCGTGCAAATTCTCACGAATTATTACCGTTTCAAATTCGATCGTTGGACTTGGAACTTTCCAAAAAGCTCGAACGTTCCCGCTGTACAATCCAAGATGATAACCACGGAAGCTGAGGTGTACGAACTCGAACCAGAAGTGCAAGCGCTCGAGTGCACTGAAAAAAATGTCTGCGCCTTGAACGCGACAGGACTTTTCGGCGTCGGATGCGAAGACGGTTCTACCGGACCTCTGTGTGGTGTTTGCAAAGATGACTTTTATTGGGACAAAAACAATTTGGAGTGCACGAAATGCAAAGCTGGTAAATTAAAAGGCATGTTTTCGAACGAATTAATCGCTATTTCTGTGGTGGGGATCATTTTCATTGCGTTGATGCTCATCTTTTTCTTGCCCGTGGTTGATAGCCTCGAGGAGATTGAAAATTTTCGGAGCACCGTGCGACGCGAATATCGACTCCGATTTGACATCTTTAAAGGCGAGGTGCAAAACGGGAACAAAGAATTGCAATACGTGCAGCCTGAGAAGACTTTAAAACAGAGAATAGAGGAAGGACCAAAGCTTCCGAACTCCGCTCGATATCGTCTCGGTGAAATGATATGGAACGGCGAAAACACCATGCGAACAAAAGTAAAAATCTTGGTCGGGTTCGGTCAGATTTTAGTGCTTTGGCCAACTCAATTGCAAGCAGTCGCTTGGCCTAAAGAGTTTACTCAGATGACCGAAGCTTTGAAACTATTCAGTTTAGATTTCCGAATTTTGCCGTTGGATTGCGCGTTCACGCGCGATTTCTATTCAAAGTTCACGGTCGCAACCGTCGCGCCTTTGGTTTTGATTGTTTTTATATGCGCGTTCTTCTTCGTGAGATACGTTTTGGCAAAGACGTGGAAACTCGTTACCGGATCGAAAGATCTCGTAAATCTCGGTCGAAGATACGTAGGTTACGCCACCAAGTGTTCGTTCTTATTGTTGTTTTTGATATATCCATCCCTTTCGGGCACGGTTCTTCAATATTTCAGCTGCAAAGACGTTGGCGACGACAATCTCTTTATTCGATACTCGATCGAAACGTCTTGCCAAGACGACAAATATAAAAATTTTAAAGGCGGGGCAATTTTCTTTGTCATCTTGTTTCCTGTTGGCATTCCGTTATTGTTTCTGACCGTCATGGCCAGAGGTATGCGTCACATTAAAAACGCAGAGATTTCAAGAGAATACGCGGAAACGCACAAGGACGTCATCGCTTACAATCAAAAGACGTACGGCTGGATTTACAGAGATTACAAACAAGAGTGGTGGTTCTGGGAAATCTTGGACATCATCAAAAAGTTTCTTCTCGGTGCCGTGGTTATATTCGTCGATCCAGGTTCAGACACGCAGCTGTACGTCGCGATGTTTCTTTCTTCTCTTTTCCTCCTCTTTCTCGCGTGCGCGCATCCGTATTCCAAGCGGGAAGACAACATGTGTGCCCAACTCGCACACTTCTCACTCGGCGCCGTCGCGACGTTTGGTTTGGCAATCAAGAACGAAGTGTGCATCCGTGAAAAATGGGAATGTTCCATGATGGACGTCTACCTCGTTCTCACCGTGGTTTTTGTTTTCGTGTGCTCCATCGCGCTCGGCGTCAGCGAGTCCATCGAAATGCGAAAATCAAAACGCGATTTCTTAAAGTACGACAGCGATTACTCCGGCGATTTGGATAAAGACGAAATGCGCGTTCTTTTAACGGATCTCAAAATCGAGTCCACGGAAAAAGTGCTCAAAATGATCTTCGACAAGTTCGATAAGAATCTTTCCGATTCGATCGATTTCGAAGAGTTTATCGAAGTCGGTATTTGGATTCACAACGAGCTCCCGAAGCAAAAGTTGAACTAATTCGATGAAAGAGAGTATTTTACTGCTACACTTTCGTATCAGGTACTATGCATCATGAACATACTATGTTATTTATATACGTATATTTATTATTACTCGTATTGAAATATTCTTCGCATGTGTGAACGCATGTGAGCATCTTCTTCTTTAAAATCTTCTTCAGAATTTTTTCTCTCTCGTATATTATTATTCCTATTTATACAAGTGGTTTACTTTACGCGCCATGACTACTCCTGCTGAAAACACCACAAAAAATGTAAAGTTTTGTTTGTTCGATTTGGACGGGTGTTTATACCCCATCGAGAACGGGTACGAACACGCGTGTCGCGCTCGAGTGTTTGAGTTCATGGTTTCACAACTTGGGTACGAAACCATCGACAAAGCGAAAACGATATGGAAAAGAGAGTTTACGAAGCACAATCAAACCTTGAAATCCTTGAGAGAATTAGGACACGTACGTTTTAAGAAAGAAACGTACTGGGAGTTCACGAGAGGCGACTGTTCGCAACACCTGGAACCGGACGAACAGGTGAGAGAATGTTTACGAAAAATGTCAAAATCGTTTCCGAAATTCGTGTTGACGAATTGCGCGGAGACGGAAGCGAAGCAGGCGTTAGAAAGATTGAATATATTGGACCAGTTTGATTACGTGTACGGGGCGGATTTTATGGGCGACACGTGCAAACCATCGAAAGAGGCTTTTGGGAAAGTACTTCGAGACGTGAAGCGGAGGATGAAAGCGATGGATGGTGTTCGTAGCGGCGGTACCGATGATGATGTTCACAGTGTCGACGAAGACGATATCACGGAAGAAGAAGAAGCAAACGAAGGCATTCAAGAACCGTTCGACGACGACGAGGTGTTCATGTTCGAAGACTCGCTCAAAAATCTCGTCTCCGCGAAAGATAATTTCAACATCACCGGCGTCTTGATTAAAGGCAAAACGCTCGCCGAGGAGAACGACGGTTCGGAAGTCTCCAAGAGGTTCGTTCAAATAGACAAACCTGTTCTGAGCGAGTTAATGGAGAAAGTGCCGAGTTTGTTCGCGTGAATATAGAAGAAGATAGCGTAGTTTACTCTAGCATAGTACATGTGTATATATGTGTATGTATTCAGAAGTCATTTACAATCGACGTTGAGAGATAGGAAAGAGCAAAAGCACTGCGCAAGGAGGTGAATTTTTTCCAACTTTTAGAAAAGGGGCAGCAAAATCGGTCGGGGTAAAACCGAAAATCTGGATAAATTACCGCCATAAAACAGAACGGATTGCACGCGATATATATATATATATTAAAACGATTGAAATACGCATCTCGCGCGTGTTATTTATTGTTTAGCCGTTATTTAATTCGTCTCGCGTTGGTCGCAAAGAGGAGAAGTTTCGAGGTTTATTCCCATCTCGAGCAGCATCGGTTTGTAAAAAAGCGCTTTATATAACCGCTAAATTTGAGGAGAAATGCCGACTCCTTTTGCGATGGTTTCGTCCGCGAAAGCGATGGTAAACCTACCTAAACTGTCTGATTTAACGATCAATAAAAGTCGATCGATGCGAAAATCTCTCGGGAGAGAGAGAAATCGACTCGCGAGGTTTGCGTTGGAGGAAGATTCCCATCTCGAAGGAGGAGATTCGCAGAACGCGTTCGGGAAAAACGAGGAGGACGAGGAAGAGGGGAAGAGCGAAAAGTTGGACGAGGAGGAAGGCGCATCCTCCTCGTCCCAGTCTGCGACGGAGACAACGCATTCGAACGTGGAAGCCTCGTCCTCGAAGTTTATGGCTTTGAAAAAAGACACCAATAACGCCAAAACGACCGGCGGAGAGAATACCAACAAAGAACAAAAGAATATACGAGTGGCGAGACGAAGGGTGAACCCGGCGACGGCGGCGGCGGTGGCGAAAGCGAAAAGAGAGACCACCGTCTCGTCTAAAGGAGAAGAGAACAAAAAGGAGAACAACATCGAGGACACGGATGAAGATGAAGACGAGACGCACACGATTCTCGTTCGTCAACCGTTCGAGACGTCTGACTTGGAGCTCGAGTTGAACGACTCGGATGCAAAGGCGACGACCTCGGGAGGGTCGGTCAAAGTGAAAACAGAACGAAGAGTGGGGAAGAGTGGCAGTAAGTCGTCTAAGAATTTTATCGGCGGCAAATCGGGTGCGAATGGGATCAACGCGAACAAGACGAAGAAAGAGCGCGAGGAAGAAGACGAGGAAGAGGAAGACGAATACGCCGTTTCGGATTGGAAGAAATGGAACGAACGTTTCGACCAATTGGCGAAAGAAGACGAAGCCTTGGTCGCGCTCAACGGACAACTGGCCGAGGCAATCGACGTCGAGGACTACGGTCGCGCGTCAACGATTCGAGACGCCATCGAGGCAGCTTTAACGGTTGACCCGGCGATGAAAATTCGCCGAGGCTTTTTGAGAGCGTTGGAAACGGAGGATTACGGCGCGGCGGCAAAGTTTCGAGATTCTGGAGCCGGTTTGCTCGGTTGGTGGCACGGGGTTGATATCACGGACTATTTGCAGTCGTATTCAATAGAACGCGATAAAATGCACGACTATGCGTACGGCGTGAACGGTGATCAGTTGGTTTATAAACAACCAGAACGAGAAGAAGAAGAAGAAGAAGAAGAAGAAGGAGAAGAGGCTGGGACGAAAGCGATGAAACAATCGCCGAAGCCGCCGAAAAAGTTTACAAAAGGTACAATTGTTCACGTGACGGTGAGACGTGGACGTTTGGTTGGCACATCGTTCACCGCGAGGGAGTTGGCGGACGCGAACGATGAGTCGCCGTTGGACACGTTCAAAAGTTGGGCTCCTTCGGCGTCTGACACGCCGGTGAATGGCAAACTCGATAAGCTTAAAGAAATCCTCGACACGCAGTACGAAAAATATACGAATAAACGTGATGAAGAAGAGAAAAGCAAAGAAGAAGAAGGTATCGACGCCTACGACGTTAATGAAGAAGAAGACGCTGCCATCAAGTATTCAGTGAAAGACCAAACGTTTGGGACGCCATATTTTGAGCTGCACGTTCGCGAAGAGTACGATAAGGACTCGAAAGAGATAAAATTCGTTACGCAACCGGCGAGACTTCATTACGTGGAGTCGTTCAGAAGAATCCCAGTAGTTGATTTGAATGATCACGCGGACGAAGATGGACAGAAAATTACGGTGAGAAGAGAAACGGATGACGACGACGGTGGTCCTGAAACCATCGACGACGAGACGAAGAAAAAATTGCTCGCGGATTTGCAAGAATACAAGGATAAATTAGCCTCGACTAAAGCTGCACTCAGCGCCCACGAGAAAGAGCTCGCCACTCGCGAAGAGCGCATAAGGAAATTGAAAGAAAATTTGCTCACGAATGTGAGCTTATTGCGCGAAGAGATGAGAAAGAATACAAGTGCGATTGACGAGATTACTTTAGATACCGACGAGGCAGCGGAAAAGAGACGACAAGAACGCTTCAAGCTGGTCCAAGAAATTCGAGACGCAGTTATCGCAAAGGGCACGGAACGCATAAAAGAAGAAGAAGAAGAGCTCGATAATGTCATCAACACAATCTTTGACGCGTACGATCAAAACACGACTCCAGAGGATCCTCCGAGCAGAGAAGAATTGATTAAAATGTTGGAAGATTACGATACGTTGGATGAGTATGGCAGTGGCTTACTCAACGCGCTCCGCGCGGATGAAAACGCAGACGTCGCTGACGAGGACTCTTTGTTTGAAGAGGAATTCTTTGAACGATGGAGTGGGATCGATCGCAAGATTCGAACTAATTCGCCGGATTTTTTGGCGAAGTTGGAAAGATTCGGAGATGACGCGCTGGCGTTGGGAGATGCGTTGTTCGACGATGCCGACGACGAGGACGATTTTGACGAGAACGATGATTATGACGACGGCGACTTTGACGATTTCGATGAGTCGAACATTGTCGAATCCGAGGGTGGTTTTGATTCACGCATGAAATCTATCGAGGATTTATACGGCGATCCGAGCTTGTACGATCGCGTCAGAGTTCCTGCGGAGTGCACTCGAGTCTCGCAATCCTCTTTCCTTCTAAAATCTGAGGGCTTATCCGTCGATACCGACGTTCTAGGCATCAACGCCGAAAACGTGAAGGAAGAAACGGAGGAGAAACATCACCGATCCGTCGCAGCTTCGACTGTTCGTTTCGAACGCATCCCGGATCACGTCGCGACGCAAACCTCGAAAGATCCGTTCGATCGCCTCTACGTCGGCGCGTTTGGTCCACACGGTGCCGAAATCGTTCGCATCGTTCGAGGCCGATATGGTGACGAGTTGGGTGAAGACTCAAATTGTATCACCGGCATCAAACTTACCGGCGATGCGAACGTTCCAGCTGGTGCGGCGTCCTTTCGCGCGAAAATCGATGAAGAAAATAAACTTCCCAAACTCACCGTCAACGGTTTACAAACCTACCCGGAAGAGCTCGGCGTTTTAGCGCGATACAAAGGCCAAGGTCGAGTGGCAAAACCAGGCTTCGAAGACGCCTCTTGGACGGACGGCGAACTTTTGGTTTTGGACGGTAAAGGAGGACAACTTACCGGCGGCGCAGAGTTGGGTTTCGTCTGGGCGGTTCCGCACGAGCGACGCTTGTTGATTTTGTTCACCTCCTTGAAGTTGCCGAGCGACTTGCGGGACGATTTGAACAACAAAGACAACGACGCCGTCTCTGCCTTATCGAGATAAGTATTGAAGAAGGAGAAGAAAAAGAAGAAGAATAAGAAAGCTGAAAAGCTGCTCTACTAACTTATTACTAAACAAACAGAAAGAGAGAGAGAGAGAGGAAGAGAGAGATGATAAAAGAAATGGTATGTTTGTGTGGGCGAACGCTTATTTAAAAGGATGACGCTCCGCACGCAAATTCTCTCTGTCTCCTCTTGTACATTAAAGTCAGCATAAAGAGACGCTCACATCTGCTCTCGTCGTGTACTAATAACACACGCACAAACAGAGACAGAACTTGTTGTATTTTTATAAATTAAGTTAAATATCAAATTACAAACGCAAAAGTATACGGTACTCTTCTAAGAGTTTGTGAATCTCGTTTCTTCTTCTTCCGCGAGTTCATACGCGAAACCACTCCTTCTCTGTTCTCGTCTGTCTCTCTCCTTCTCTCTCTCTGATCTCTCATCACTTCGCGTCCGGGTTACTCGCGATATACGCGCTCGCCTCTTCGATGCTCAAAATCTTATCCGCCTCCGCGTCTGGTATTTCAATCGCAAACTCCTCCTCGATCGCCATCACCACTTCAACCGTATCTAAGGAATCCAAACCTAAATCTTTTCCAAAGTGCGACGCTTTCGTGACTTTCGACGGGTCCACTTTGCTGAAATTTTTCACGACGGCGACGATGCGATCGTTGACGAGGTCTTTGTCCAAAAAGCCTCCCCCTCCCGCGCCGTAGGCTCTGCAGATGCTCGGAAAAGGTGACGGTGTTTGGCACGAACCCGACGTCCCCGAAGAAGCCGACGCTCGCAAACGTCTCGACGCTTGGCGCAAAGCTCTTCGCATCATGATGTTTCTTTTTTTTTTAGTGGAGTTGTTGTGTTGTGTTTTGGAACAAATTCTTTTGACGTTTTTTCTCACAAAATCACACAAATGCAAAAATGCGTCGAGCAAAAGCGAATAGGAAAAAGAAGCAGGGGGGAAACGACGATTTCGACGACGATCTTTGGAAGAAGGAGAAGGAAAAAGACACGTTTGGTGGACGAAAAAAGATGAAGAAGAGAAAAAGCGGGAAAGATGATGGTTCTTTATTATTGAAAGATGTCGTCGCGATTGGAATTTTAATCTGTTTTTTCCTCTTCGTGGTCTCTCTGTACTTTAAAGAACCGCGAGGACAAAAAGTGTTCGTAAAAACGAAGACGGAGAAGAATAAAAAGAGATTAAAAACAAAAGTTATCGCCATAGGGGATGTTCACGGCGACGAGGACGTTTTGCGACGGTTACTGTTCGCGACTGGCGCGACGGATAAAGTTTTAGGCGAGGATGTGAAGTGGGTGAAAGAGAGAAACGAGAGAACGGTTTTAGTGCAAACGGGAGACGTGGTCGATCGAGGGAAGGATTCGATTGGGAGTTTTACGTTTATCAGAGATATCAGAGCGCAGGTTTTAGTACCAGGAGATGAAGATGATGTGGATAGACGGCAAATACGGTTGCTCGTGGGCAATCACGAGTTGATGGCGATACAGGCGGATTATCGGTTCGTCGCGAAGGAGGAGTTGGTAGCGCTCGGCGAAGCGCAAATGGAGAAGTACGGAGAGCAGGAGAAGATTCATCCAGATTCCACGATTGGGAAGAAAGCGTTGCAAAAGGTTGGTTTGTTGAGGTGGAAGAAACTTTTTGCGCCCGATGAGGCGTTCGGGAAAGAAATTAGAGAGTTTGGGAGCGTGGTTACCGTAGCCGGAGAAGGGAATTGTAAATCTGCGTTTTCGCACGCCGGAGTGTTGCCTGAACATTTGAAAGAAATGAAGATTCGTAGCGAGGATTACGATAATACCGATGACAGTGGGTTGAAAAAAAGCTTAGATAAAGTCATCAACGAACACTACCGAAATAGCAGCAAAGGAGTACAAATGTCCGGGAACAGTTGGCAAGAGCGAAGCCGATTGCCGAGTTGGATAAACGGAGGCGACGGCGTGTTTTGGACTCGAGAACCACCAGATGCGTCTGAAACGAACGGCGGATGCGATAAGATTAAGAAAATCGTGGATTTATTAGGTGTGAAACGCATGGTTATTGGACACACCGTCCAATGGCAAGGCATGAATTCTATTTGCGGCGGAAAGTTGGTCCTCATCGATTCCGGCATGAGCTACGCCTACGGAGGTCGGAAACGAGAAGCTTTTGTCTGCGAAGGCGTGAATGGCGTGCCCATGGCTGTTGATACAAACGGGAAAAGTCGAAGAATTTAGTTTAGTGATAGTGATTTAGTATTATTATAGCGTGCTTTGTATGTGTTACTTAATGTACAGCAGTCTAGTTTGCTCTATTCTCTTTGCTAAGTTTTGCGGCGTGTTGGAAAATTCTCGCCACGTTCTCTAAAGTCTTCCGAGGACCTCTGGATTCTAAACCGTAAGCGTCTAAAATCTGCTGCACATTCTTGTTCAACAAAAAAACGCCGTACGCAAACCTCCGAGCGTCTCCAGTTGCCTTTGCGTGATCGTCCAGAAACAGAGGAAACTCAACTCTTCGCCATTTGGTCAACGTGATTGACGAGGACGAAGATTTCTTCTTTTTCTGTGGCGAACCGAGGAGTAGATTCGGACTACTGCTGTCGTCGCCATTGTTTTGGGAAGTTTCCATCCTGTTCGAATCGCTGGTGCTCTCGTTCTCACGTTTGATCTCCTTCAAATCACCTACGAACGACCTTGATGAACCAAACGCCAACGGGTACCGAGACGGAACATCAAAGATGGACGAAAGACGAGCGACGAGTAAACAGACCGTGCCTAGCGCTGCGGCGGCAACCTCAGCGTCATCTCTCGCTGCGGACGAGTGAAACTGCGTGTAGTCGGTCGCGTTCGTATTCCTCTTCCCTCCTCGTGCGCGACCATCTCTCGATTCTGCTTCGGAGGCGTTGAGAAACTCCTCGTCTTCGTCGTCCTCGTACCCGAATAACGTCGCTAAAGTTTGGAAGAGTTGATTGCCGGCAGGTTTATCGGCGTTGTTCACGTTTTTTATATTCCTCGCATCATCTAGACCACCACTCGCACTGTTCGAAACGAGTGACTTTACATTCTCCGTCGTGCCTTTTTCGCTTTGCGGAAGCATTTGCTGCTGATGTTGGTCTGGATGTTGGTGCTGCTTTCTACTCGAATCACTCGTCGGACCTAACAACCGATCCGCTAAATCCAATTTTAAACCACATATAGCCCATGGTCTGGCGACAGCTGCCGACATCTGCCCCACTTTCTTCGTCGGAAACGCCTCGGCTAAATCTCTGACCAACTGCCATCTTCTATTTTGCAGCGCGGAAACCGTGCGGCGTAAGGTACCGTCGATTTCCGGACCTTCCAAGTGCATCCGCAATTCATCCAACTGGCGACGCTTTTTCATCAATAACTCTCGTTTCGTTCGTATCGATTCCGTTTTCACACTGACTAACTTTTCCAATCGAGAGCTTTGCTTTTGCCCGCTCTCTAAAGCGCGCTTCAACTCGTCCGCTTTCTTCTCCGATGAAGCTCGTTTTTGTTCAATCTCAAACAAGAACTGCGTCTTTTGCGAAATGTGACGATTATTGCGAAGTTCTTCTTCCAACTTTAATTGCAATATAAGTTTCCCTTGCTTCAATTCTTCACGACGGTCACTCGCGAGCATGACTTTCGAGATGCTTTGTAAAGCATTTTCCGTGTTTAGCTTTTGCACGGATTGCTCGAGGATTTCTCTGTAGTTAAAATTCGCATTTCTCGCTTTAGATTGCGGCGAAGCAGCTTTTACGATGTCACCAACTCTCTCACCACCAATACCGAAAGGGCCACCTCGAAACGGTGACGAAAAAGGCGACGATGCAGACGCCGTTGCTGTCTTTGGCGTCATCGTTGACACTAATCCCACTAATTCGCGTTCATCTAAACTGTTCGTTCTACCTTTCTTCTTACTCGCGGCGAGAATATCATCCGTAATGACAACACCTCCACCAGTGGTTTCAGAACTGATATCGTCTTCGTTTTTGTGAGATTCGTTCTCCTTTCCATTGTTGTTATTCACGTGATGACTGCCATTATACATTTCGTGCAAATTCTCCTCCTCCCTCAACAACTTCTCTCTAACGTCTAAATTCTCGAATTCTTTCACGTCTCGAATATCCCTCGCGTAATACGTCATCGCCCCGTTCCTTCTGCTCGATTTTACTCTCAACACAACCACTGGCACTCGAGAATTTTGCGAGAGTTGTTTCAATTGCGCAGTTGCTCTCTTTACATGGCGAAAGGAGATGAGCGCTTTGTGCAAGAGGTTTTCTTTCGATTTGTCTTCGATTGATGTTTTGCCCCGTCTTCTTCGTCGATTCTTTTCTTCTTTTTCCTTTTCCTTTTCGTTTTCTTCTTCATCTTCTTCGTCGTCGTCGTGTGAAGAACTGCTCTCGTTCGAGGAGTTGCTCGTATGTTCCTTCACCCTTCTCCCATACACCGCGAACTCAAACAGTCCCGGCACGAGCGCTTCTTCTTCTTCGTCGTCGTCGATACCGTCTCTCTCCAACACCTCTCGAAACCGTCTTTGCTCTTTCTCAAATATATCCCAATCTGGATCGCATACCGATTTATTATCTTTTTTGAACGATATGGCTTTCGATGTGAACGTTTTCAACGAATCGTCGCACACGCGAATCGAGTTCTGTTCGTGTTTTGAAGATTTGCTAATGCCACCCCCGAGAAAGACGGACGAATCTTTCACGATTCGTTTCAACGTGAAGTACACTTCGATAGAGTTCAGTTGCGATGCAATGTTGTCACTGTTGTTTCCATCATCATCATCACCATCATCACCATCATCATCTTTAAAAAACGCATCCAAAACGTTCAATCTACGAACAGAAATACAATCTACGTTGCGCAATCCAAACGGTGGTTCGTATTCATCCGTTAAAGTCTCTCTCTTCTTCAGCGTGTTCTCTTTCGCCGCTTTTGTCGTCGTCGCTTCTCCCTCAACAACAACAGCGACAACATTAGCATCAGCAGCGGTGGTGGTGGTGGTACCGTGACTGCTGCTCATGATGTGCTCTTATTTATTCACGCGTAAAGTATTCATCGTATTGATGAGATAATTGTGTTTGTTTTTGTAGAGCGATTTACTCCATTTTAAACCGCTTAAATTCCCCTAGTGATGCTTCACACGAGTACACTTTTACTTACCGTAAAGAGCACTCGTATTTCTACAACAACGCGAGGAAAAGGAGCAGAAAACACTTTGCGTTCGACGAGGACGAGTCGTTTTAGCAGTGAGAGGTGTCACAACACCACGAAAAGCAGTAGCGTTTCGGAAAACGCGAAAATGACGAGCAAAAGCCAACGTGTGGACGGAGAAGAGGAACGAACGTCACAAACGAAAAACACCATCGATTTCCTCTCCATCTGCGGGAAACTGAAGCAAACAAAGAGAACTGGGTGGACGAAATATAAAGAGATTACTTCTCGGGTTGAATCCGTGGCGGATCACTCGTTTCGGATCGCGCTGATGGCTTTTGTGTTTGGTTTGCAACAAGAAGAAGACAAAGAAGAAAAAGTATTAGACGTGCAAAAATTAGTCACCATGGCGTTGGTCCACGATATCGCAGAAAGCATCGTCGGGGATATCACGCCGCACTGCGGCATCTCCAAAGAAGAGAAGAATACGTTAGAGGTGGAAGCGATGGAGAAACTGAAAGAAACGTTAGGGGATGTGGCCGGCGAAACGATCGAGACGTTGTGGTTGGAGTACGAAAACGGGAGCTCGCGCGAAGCGAGGGTCGTGAAAGAGTTGGATAAGTTGGAGATGTTATTGCAAGCGAGCGAATACGAGAACGAATATAAAGACGTGGATTTGACGGAGTTCTATTCGAGCTGCGATGGGAGCTTTAAAACCGAAAGCGGGAAGAGGTGGGTGGAAGAGATTTTGAGGAGGCGACCGGTTAGGTGATTTACAGCACATTGTGAGAACGAAAGTAGAACAACACGACAAATAGCACAAACGATAAATAATACAACACCCGCGCAATACAGAGCAACGAGATACTAAACATTCAAAGCGTCTAACCATTTCCCTCGCTTCCACAACCACGCGTACACCATCCCGACGCCAACTCTGTACAAGACGTAAATCGCCCAGACGCAAAACAAGCCTTGGTTGAGCTTGTGTACGCTAAACCAGGCGATGGGTAAAAACACCGCCCATTGGGCGAGGATAGAAACTAAAGCGACGGTTTTCACGTCGCCAACACCTAACAACGCGTTTTGCATGGTCAACGATACCGCATCACCGCACGCGGTCAAACCAGTCAGTCGTAGCGGCATCGTCGCGACTCGGATAGCTTCCGGGTCGGTTAAAAAGACGGACAAAATCGGTTGAGGGAAGAGCGCGATGAGTAAACCAAAGATAGACATGCCCGCCGCGGTGATTTTAGATACATCCCACGGCCATTGCTTCGCATCCTCCACGTCGCCTGCACCTAAAGCTCGTCCAGACAACGCACCAGCGGCTAACCCCATACCCATGCACGGCAAAACTAAAACCAACATGAGGTTAATCAACACGTTCACCGCCGCCACGGACGTGGTGCTTATGGCGCCAACAATCGCGTACATGAACACCATCGCCGAGGCGTATAAAACGTTAGTAATTCCTGTCGGCAGCGCTTGTTTAATCAACAGCATGATTTCTTCTTTCGTCGGGAACGAACTAAACTCCTCGTCCAATTCTGCGCCGCCTTCTCTCCTTCGCAAGGAAAACCCAAACCCATATTTTTTCGCTCTTTTGAAGCCTTGATAAATGTACATCGCCGTTCCAACCCAGACGCTAAACGCGGTCCCTAATCCAGCACCAGCGACTCCCAATTTCGGTACTCCAAGTGCAGGTACCCCCCAGATGAGCATAAACGATACCGTGATATTTGTTATGTGCATCACGACCAACGTATTCATGTACACCTGCGGTTGCTGAATGGCGTTCCAAAATCCTCTAAACGCAAAGTTAATCCCAACCGCAGGTACGGCGAGTAACCGCGCTCGTAAATACGGCACCGTTGCCGACGCCACGGCCGCATCTCGACTGGCGTAATACGTCGGCACGAACCACGCGCAGTTGTGATAACACCACCACGCCAAAGGAAACCCAAAGAACAATACGATAACAATCGCCGCGTTCAACGGTCTCGCGATTTCCTTCTTCTCCGCGAACGCCACATCCGTCATTGACTTCCCGTAACTTCTCGCCGCAATCGCTTGCACTGCACTGGAAACGCCTTGCAGCAACGCTTGACACTGAAAATTCGCGGTCGATCCTAACCCGACCGCCGCCACGGCGACGGTGCCGAGTCGAGCAATCATAGCCGCGTCCACCAAGTTCAAGACGTTTTGAGAAACCATCCCACCCATGACCGGTAAAGCGTTGGACAATACCATGGTCACGCGAGTCATCGGCACGCCCACGAACGTTTTTTCCATTTCGCCGCCTAAACTCGAGGTCGACGACGACGCGCTGTCCGACGAAGATCCTTCGCCACCGAAAGCCACGTCGCCTGAATTCTCCGTTTTAGGAAACGCCGTTGGTCGATCAAAATACGGCGGTTCGTCTTCATCTCTCGATGCACTTCGCGTTAAAACCATTGACAATGATTTTCTCGCTCTGCTTCTCATTTGAGTCATAGGAGTCGTAGGAGTCGTAGTCGTATTCCTCCGCCGAGCGGCGAAGAAGTCCAAATCCGAGTTCGTTATCGCATCGATGTTTCCAAAACACGCGCGACTTTTGAGACGACGACGATTCACCTCGCGACTTTTGAGACTACTATGACTACTACTACTGCTACTACTCGCGATGATCATCGTAGTTGTTCTGGAATGACTGTACATCGCGGTGGTGGTTGGCATCATCAAAGCGCTTAAGTAGAAGCGCGTGATATATTTATTCTTTTTTTCCTCTTTTCCTTGCTGTGTGCACGCGACAAAAGCGATTGAATAGGCGAAGATAATGACGAATTTATCGTGCAAAGAAATGTGCATGATGCTCGTGTTTTGGTATTCGTCCTCTAAAAACTAGCAGAACCATCAATAATAGAAAAACGCGCGCAACAAAAAATCAATACATATGCATCCAAAGAAGAGTACATTGTTACAAGCGCTTCTTAAGAGATCAACCTCTTTCTTTCGCTCTCTCTTTCTAATCTATCGTTTTCTATCTATTAGTATCTATCTATTATTTATCTCTCTCGATCGATCGATTTCCGAAAGAAGTCTAACGACAGTCTCCGCGGAGTCGATGACGGCGACGCGTAAGGCGATAAGCTCGGATCTAACATCTTTTTCAGCTTCAAGACGGATAGAAACCCACCCTTGGTGTACGCCTGTATAGCTTTGGAATCCAACTTCATCTCTTTGCAATAGTGTTTGCAGGTTATGGAGTCTAAGGAGACGCCTTGGTTTTCGAAGCAGTCGGTGAACTTGGCCGCGGCGAGAGTGCTGACGACGCCTCGGTAGCCGACGTCGAAGTAACAGACCTTGGAGTCGAGAACGACGAGTTCACCCGAGTCGCGACGACCTCCCATCGTCGGCGAGTCGTTGGTTATTGTTGTTGGTGGTGGTGTTGTTGTTGGTGGTGGTGATGCTGTTCCTGCTGCTCCTGCTGTTCCAGCTGTCGTACTACTGGATGTATCGTTGTCTTCATACGTCTTCTTTTCGGCGTTTTCGCGGTCGTTTCTGGGCGGCAAAAGCGTCGAGAGCGTGAACAATACACACCCGAGCGATCCGTCGCTTTTTTTGTTTTCGTTAAAAATTTCATCCAAACGAGGGTCGACTAATAAAGATTCCATCGGTTCCTCCGCGTCTTCCGTATCGCCGCTTTCGCCCATGCTTTTCTTGATGAGATCCGGCGACGCGCGCCCGTTTTCTTCCAAAAAAGATTTCTTGGCATCCTCGACCAGCGCGTTCACTGTTGCATTTGTCGCCTTTGTTGTTGGTGTTGTTATTGCTGCTGTTGCCGATGCTGCTGCTCCTTGTTCGCTCTCATCTCTCTTTTTGCCTTCTTTAGCTGCTTCGTCTGTGTCTCCCGCCGCAATATCTTCTTCCATGTCTTTCGAAAACACTTTCACCCTAAACGCTGTGGACAGTTCTACCGCACCTGGTATCGGCCACACCGGCGCACAATTCATCGGTTTCATTATTGAGCTCATCGTATCGTTCTTCTCGTTTGAATTCGCTCGCGGTAGATACGGCACCAGCGATCCGCTCACGCCGCAGCAAAACTCCTTCGTCCCTAACGAGATCCACTCGTCTCTGTAATCGTTCGTCTCCGAGACGACGATTGATTCTGAATTTGTACTGCTCGTGTTGTTTGTATCTTTATTTCCTCTCCCTCCCGTTTTCTTCCGCATCATCAGTTCGCACTTGTATTCGCTCAACCGCGGCGGTCCTTTGTCCTCGTCTTTAGGCGATTTTTTGCTCTCATCCTCCTTTAAGCGAAACGACTGCAGATACACGTACAGGACATCTTTCGCTCTCGTCTCGTCTAAAATTGCCTGCGATGGGTGGTTTTCACTCGCGCAGTCGAATAATTTGCTCATCTTTTCTTCCGTTTCTTCTTCTTTCGTTGTTGCGCGTCCTTCTTCCGACGAAGATGCTGACGAAGCATTTTTCCCCGTCGGATTGTTCGATTCAATTTTCGAAGACGCGCACCCCATTCTTTCTTATCCTCTCGTTGTTCTTCAAAATAATGACGTATGAGATGTGTTGTTGTTTTAAACACACGATTACACGATTCACCTCAAACGATCGAAGATGATTTCAGATCGATGGGAGGATGATGGAGAATGTGATTAGTATGGAGAGATAATTTTTTAAATCGTGACTGCATGTGTTTTTTTTAAAGGAAGATTGAGAAACAAAAATGAATGAAAAATGCCTCTCATTACTAATTTGCGTTGCGGTGCGAGCGCGGACAAAATTTTCAGAGAAGAAGAAGAGTTGTGTCGATGAGAGACCCAAAGAGAGACCAATCGGTGCGCGTCGTCGTTGTTCGCGTCGCGTTACTACTGGTACCTGTGTGTATTTATAATAATGATATATTTTAATTATATTTGTGGTGTGGTAGTTTTGTCGTTCTTTCGCTCTCTGCGCACTCTCTTTCTCTCTCTCTCTGCGCATTCTTTACGCTTCAATCCCCATTTTACTCAACAACGATCGACTCTCCGCGGCGAAATCAATCGGATTCATGCTCATCGTCAACACTTTTCTGCGATTTTCGTTGTTGTACTCCTCGACTTTACTCTTCAACTTAAACGTGAAGGATTTCTTTGCGCCTTGCGCCGCGCGGAGGATTGCATCATACTTGTCGCTATCATTCTCTTGAAACTCGTGCATTTCGTCCGCGGTGTGACCAAACAACTTCTCGCCGTCGTCGTTGAACAAGGTCAACCAGCAAGATCCGCTTTCATCCGCAATCTTGGCGCCCATGATATATCTGCGTTTGCACGTCGCGTACGTCTTTTGGTTCTTGGCACAATACCACTGTCCATTCTCTTCCTCAACCTTAGCGTTGTTGCCTTCCTCCGGCGTAGCGCAGTACCACATGGTACCCTCGCGAATCTTCAATATAGACGCTCTCGGAACGATGCACATCTTCGGTTTATCCGAAGCCGACGGGATTTCCTCCGGTTGAAAATCAACCAATGTTTGTCTCTCCAATGGTGCGAGTTTACCGCCTCTTTGTTGAACGGACAAACCGGCACCTTCCGCGGCGGTTTTAAACGTCGCGTTCTCGCCGTTTTCTTTAAACCACTTCGCAGTTTCGATGGCTTTCTCCGGAACTTCTCCTTCTTCGACCGAAGCTTTCGCGGCTTCGTCCAATTCAAAGATTTGCATCTCGGATTTACCGAGCGTCCCCAAAGAAACGCCCTCGTATTCTGTCACGCGAACCGAGCGAACGATAATTACCGGGTTCGTCATCTCTTTCAACTTTTCGCCTTGTTCCGTCGCCAGCGCGTTCCACAACGTCAACTGGACCGTGCTGGAACTCTCGTCGCACAACGTCAACTCTCTCTTTTGAATCTCCGAGTTGTCCGACTTTCGCTTCACCGCGCTCAAGTCGGCGACGGACTTGACAACCGCGCACACGTCGCACGTCGCTCTTTTCGAGTTGACTCTTTTCGCCAAGTCGCCGATAGACACAAACTCAAAAGCCTTTTCGAAAATCTTTTTCGCGGCGCTTTCCAATTGCTCCTCCTCGCTCGCCTCTACGATTTCAGACTTGCCGTCCAAAGACATCTCGTAGTCGTTGTTCACCGTGGTATACTGTCTATTCGCCGGTCTCAAAGATCCTTTGGAAACGTAATACAGCTTGCCAACTTCCAAAACGTTCTCGTATCTTTCCACGGCTTCTCTCCACAACGTCGCTTGAATCGCCGTCCCTTCGCTATCGACCAATTCCACGGTCAAAACCTTCCCTTCGCCTTTGGCGTTGCGGTACGTCCTCGTGTTTCCCTTCACCGCCAACTTGGCTTTTATCGTCCATTGTGGCTGATACGGGTTCAAACTCGCAATCGGTTGAGATCGTCTCGAATTCACCACGCCAGGAACTGTCTTCCCACCACCGGTCGCACCCGGCGTTTTAAACTCCGGGCTCGCGTTTTCATCCACGAACGAAAACTCCCTGACCAACGCTTCGCTGTTTTCAAAAACCACGTCGGTGAGTTTCACCACCGCGCCGGATTTCACCATTTTGTTGTTCTCCTTCGCGAACAGGTCTTTCGCGAACGTGCACTTCAACTTGTTCGTGCCGTCGTTGAGTACGCCACTATTTATGAACGACCGATCGATGATGATGATGATGATGATGATTGCGTATATAATAAAATTGGAGAAAAATGTAAAGTCGTCAGTCGTATTTTTTTGAAAACAACACACGAAAGAGAATTTTGGAGATTTTTGAAATCCAACGACCCCTCGCGAAGGGATTTTTGAAAATCTCGCATCATCGAATCATCATCATCGCCGAACGACTCTACTACGACCCCGCACAGAAGAGCAACGGCGGTTTAAAAGAAGAAGAAGAAGAATAAAACGCACCGAAACGCATCGTTGGAGCCGTCAAAATCGAGAACCTGGATGAATGAAGAGAAGACCGAAGAATGTTGTTGTCAGCTTTTTGAACGAAACATTTTGTTGGTGGAATTTTTTAGTCGCAGAGGAAGTTTTAGACGATGAAAGAAAGAAAGAAAGGAAGAAACCACCCCATCTACTAAACAAACGAGACGACGACATCTCTGAAGCCGCCACGATGTGTGATAAAAAAGATAAAACAAACCTGAACGTTCAACTCGTCCTTGAGGACTTCTTTGGACTCGCGAATTCGCGCCACCGCGCCTGGGGTCACCGCGACCGCTGACATTATTTTTACTAGGAGGAGTCGAAAAGTGTGGAGAGAGACAGTTTTTTGAAAAACAAAAAACGAGACACTCCTTGGAATTAGGGTTTAGAACCCTAAACATTTTTTAAACAACTTTTTGTCTCTTACCATTTTTTTAACGAACTTCATTCACTTTTACGCAAAAATCCAATTCGGGACCTCTTCTATATTCGGGACATGTCTTCCTCTTCCACCTCCTCGTTGGCGGATGATGCGTTACTTCTGGCGAAAAAAGTCGGCTTGCACGACCAGTCGTCGTATTCGCTCGTTCGTCGTGGTGTACTGCGGAGGTGTCGCACCGAAAGAGGTGACGATGAAATTTTGCAAAAACACGATGATGCGAGTGGGAGGATGAAACTCTTCGAGTGCGTGGAACTCGTCGATGCGGCGGCACATTCAGTGAAAAGCAGGAGCGGTGCGATGAATGCTGCGAAAACGAAAAAGAATGCGAAAGAAGACGTATTTGTCGATGAAGAAAACGACGACGACGTCATTGACGAGAGGCATAAAGTGCGGAAACTAAATACTTTTGGAGATGATACAGAAAGACAGAGGATGATGGAGAAGGATTTTTGCCTCTACGCGGGCGGCGCGGTGGAAAGTTTAGATTGGTTGGACGACGATATCATCGACGAAGAAGAAAAGTCTGCTTCTTTGTCTTCCTCTCGAGCGTTTTTGGCGGTGGACGCGAGAGAGGATTCAAAGAACGCGCGCGTGAAGATAAAAGACGCGTTCACGAGGAAAGGTGAATTTGGCGTGGTGCAAGTGTATCGGTGCGCTTCTTCTTCTTCTTCTTCTTCGAGTCCAATGAAAATGCATTTGGAGTGTTTAATCGAACACGACGGTGGGTTCGCGCATTGCGTGAGATGGTTGCCGAACTTGCCGATGAAGAAGAAAGTGAAGGAGAAGAAGAAGGAAAGGGACAAAGAAAAGACGGCGACGATAAACAAGAAGAAGGAGAGTAAAGTCGACGCGGAGAATGAGGTGGAAATAAAAGTAGAATACGAAATAGAAGCGTCGCGGTCGGTGCTCGACGCGAAAGTGAACAATCTGAAGATGAAAGATATCGAAGACGCGAGGAAAGATATTTTAGGATACTTGGCCGCGTGTTTAGCCGACGGCTCGGTGCAAGTGTGGGCGGTGCCGAACGCAAAGAAGAAGGATAGCAAAAAGAAAGAAACCAATATAACAGTGTTGAAAGCGGAGAACGTGTGCATATTTAGAGGCGCATTGGTGACAAAAAATCCACTGCGCGGCGGGTTGAGTTTGTCGTGGAGTCAAGGCGCACCCGGTCGATTGGCAGTCGGAACCGTAGACGGAAGCGTCTGCGTGTTTGATATTCATCGATGCATGCAATATGACATCGAAAATAACGTAAGTTATAGCAAGAGTAGTAACGAGAAGTACTTCGCGCACGTGCCAACGATTACGGTCACCATGGAAGAAGCGGGTCCAATACGCGACTTAGAATTCGCGCCGTTAGAAGACGAAGACGAAAACAGAGAGGACGAAAAGAGCGTCGAAGACGACATCAAACGTAAAAGGCTCGCGTCCGCAAATTTTATCGCCGTAGCTGCTCATAAAGTTTCTAAGGCGAACGTGATTGATTTGCGTTCGCGCTCGGTACTCCCGGAATCTTTTCAAATCGAGAAATGGATGGACGATATTCGCTCCGTCGCGTGGCTTCCGAAAGGCGCGTACATTTACGGTTGCGACGGAACCGTCGGTTTTAACGGTAAGTTTTTGTTACGACAATACGATGGTCCCATATGCTGGGAGGATGACGAACAAGAAGTTAGATATGGAGGAACAGTCGGGATAAAGTTACCCGCCGCGGATGACATTCTCAAGGATATTAAAAACGCCACGAGCAAAGACGCCATCGATTATACGAAAAAATCTGGCGGTATGCCTTGGTCCATCGATTCGCGCATTTTTGGAACTCGAGGTTCACGCAACAAGTGCTCGTTTGTCGTCGTAGGATCAAATTCTGGCGTTGTTTCTGCTTCTGTGCAGCGATACCGGATGAAAGAGTCCAAGAATAAAGACGCGTTGTGGAAAGCTCAAGGCGGTTGGTCGGCGTTTGAGCAAATCGGAGGAATGAGAGAGGTACGCGTCAAGAAGGAAAGATTCGTAGAATTTCGCACGCCTGGAGACGAAGATATCGTTCTGAAAAAAGAAGGTGGAGAGGCTCAAGAAGAGGATGACGAGGAAGGATTTCGCATGAGGAAAGGATTGGAGTGTCACGAAGTTCGCGTGAACAGAACAGGTAACACGGTTTGGATCGCCTCTGGATTTGTGAATGGGTTCGTCCGAGTCCAATCGCTCGAGAGAGCGTATTTGGACAAGATTTGCGATATACAAAGCGACGAGATGGATAAGTGGCTTCACAAGGAACCCTTTGGATCATGATGATGATGAAGAAGAAGAAGAAGAAGAAGGAGAAGAATCAATTTGAAATATATGATTGCTACATGGTACCATGGTACCTGAAAATGATGACGATGCTCTTTCTACGTTGACTTGTACTACATTCTACCAAGGTTCCCGCTTGGTCTACTTTGTTATGCTCCTATTTTTAATTACTACGATGTGCATAAACCCATCCGGTGCGGATAACGCATTCCATAACACACCAACTGGTTTCGCTTCATCAATTTCAATTCCCTCGATTTTAACTCTTCTACCCCTTTCTTCTCGTGAGTTAGTATCGTCATCAGGAAACATGACGTCGTCCAAACACTCGGCTATCGATAGATTCCGCGCAACCGGTGCCGAAGAAAATCGCACGCACCGTTCCCAAAACCCTTGACCGTCGTCAATATCATCACCATCATCGTCATCTCCTGCGCCTTGACGCATCACGTCCACTTCATACGCCCGTATTGGTACCGCCCCCCCTCCTCCCGCATTCATTTTCTTCTCTCTCTTTCTCGCCTCTTTGTGAATCTTCGTCAACGCTTCCTTCGCTTTCTCGTATCCAGATCTCTCGTTACCATGGACACTTTCATCACCAACACCCACCGTACCCTTCGTCATCGTGCTCTCCCACAAATCATCTCTCGCTTGCACGCCCAACGACATCACCACTTGGCTCGACCCTGTCTGTATAAAACTCGCCTCTTTCAAAGCGTTGAAGAAATGACTCTTGCACGCTTTTTGCGCGTCTTCGCCCACCGCGTGTCGAAAGGATAAACCCAATTCGTCTCTTTGCGAATATCGAGCGACGAGTTCTAACGGAAGAAGAAGACGAGGACTCGTTGTTGTTGTTGTTAAAGCTCTGAGAATATCCGCGACGACTCCAAACGGAACGTTCCATCGTATCGGTATCGAGAGTTTCTTTTTTCGCATCAGTCCTCTCCTCGAGTCGTACACGTCCACGTCCAACGGTTTCGTCTCGAACCACGCGTCGTGAAGCGAGCTGCTCTTCTTCCTGCTCTTCTTCTCGGTAGCATTAACGGCGGTATCATCACTCTCGCCGTTCTCATTGCTCGCATCATCATCATCACCACCACCACCACCACCACCACCGCTCTTCGTGTTCTCAGCAGTATTCATCAAAACCGACGCCGACGCCGACGCCTGCGACGAAGAAGAAGAAGAATCACTCATCAACCGAAACTGTTGAAAATACCGGCCAATGTCCCCGTTCTCGAACCATCCGTGAAACGCCGTCAAACGCGCGAATCTCGGGATGAGAACGAAATACGGTTCTGGATGGTCGATCGAGCACACCTCTTCCGGTCGCATGGAAATGGAAATCGGTATCACGCCCGACCACTTTTGTTCTTCTTTGTCATCCATCTTTTCTTCAAAGGCGTAAAATTCCTCTCTCTCTTTTGTGTCTTCCATCATTCTTCTCCTTTTTACAAGCGCAAGAAAGAAAGAACACAGAAGAGTTTCCTTCGTTACGAGTGTATATATGTCTGTATCGTTATCGTCGTCCGACGCATCACTTAAGGCAGACTAAAGGAATGTTTGGATAATTTAAAGCGTAGTATTCTTTAAAATGTGTTTTTGCACAAAAAAAGACTAAAAATTACGAGGAATGCATCAACCAACGCCGATACTTTCGCGCGAAATAGTCTCCCCGAACGGCGACGCTCACTCCGTAATGCGATTGAATCAAATTAAACTCCTCTCGTTCGTCGAGCATTTCCAAACGCTCCGCGCGATATATTTCTTCTCTGCTCAACAGCACGTCCTGACACTCGGTCATCTTTCTGCATTTAACCGAATCAAATCCACATCTCAAGAACATCGCTTCCACCGAAGCGCAATCGACGCGGCTGCCATTTTCTTCCTCCAAGGCTAAAAACGGCGTCCCGCGTTGCTCTCTCACGTTTCTGCACATGCGACGACCAAACTCGTCGTTTAATCGCATCGCTTCGTACGACACGATCGCCCTGTTTGCTACTCCTGTATTCCTATCTTTACTACCATTATTACTATTGCTACTCTCTCCGTTGAACGTCGCGCACATCCTCAACGCCTTCTCGCACTTTTCTCCGTTCAAATAGGACAACGCCACCTCGGTCACGAACAACGTCGGCAACTGCCAATCCACTCGCGCTTCCGTCAATATCTCCTTGATTTCCTCCGCGTCTCTCAAATCCGCACTGACTAGATTATACCCACTCGTCGACCGTAGCTCCGAACCGTCTCGTTCGAAGTGATACACCCCCAACGGTTCCCGAAGCGCCTCGTGTTTCTCGATCGTTTTAATCTTCCGTCGAGTCACTTCCGCGAAATCCACGTCGTACCATTTCACTCTACTACGTTTAGTACTTTCTTCTTTTCCATCTCTCGACGACGCGTTGTTGCCAACTAAACACCACCAGCTCGTGTCGTACCCGGATCCTAAATTAATCACCTGTTTCGCGTATTTCACCGTATCTTCTTCTTCTGCATCATCATCATCATCATCATCATCATCGCTCATCAAAAACATCTCGATCGCTTTCCTCACGTGCGCGACTCTATAAAACGTGCCTAAATTGTGCAGCGGTTCGTTTCTCCGAACTTTTGTCCTGTTAACAAACAGAACGGAGTACGGGTCGTTCGGTATGTGGCCGACGGATGCGCACGAACTGAAAGAAAGAAAGAAAGAAAGAAAGAAAGAAATTTCATATGTATGTTAGAGAGAAAGAATCCTAAGAACGAAAAAAAACGATACGCACGCTCGGGCAACGGTCGCCTCGTCGTTGGTGGATTGCACGCGGACGTCCTCGTCGTCTTTCGCCAGACCTGGTTTTGTATTGTTGTTGTTGTTGTTGTTGTTGTTGGACATGATGACTTCCGAACAACAACAACGTAAAGTTCGTTATTTTAATGTGGTGTTGTGGTTAAAAGTTTTCGTTGTTCTTAAATTTTATTTACGCAATACGATGACTTCTATGATGACGACTCGTCGTCGTCGTCGTCGTTTAAATGATTCTCGCATTTCTTGGTCTCCTTCTCCTTTGCGAGTGTATTCAAATAAAGCTCTAAAGAGTTCTCGGATTCCGAAAGCGGTGCCTTTTTATTGATGTTTTTATTCAAGTTGGTGGTTTCGCCCTGCGGGCGGAGGACGTAGATTGGAGCGGTATACGCGGTCGTTTTGTCCCCCCAATTTTTCTTTCCTTTCTTTCTTTTAATCGACGCGGTTTCTACTTCTTCTTTTTCTTTTTCTTCTGCTACTGCTACTTTACTCGAGGACCAACTCGTATCTTTCAAGTGCTGCTGTTGCACGTGGTTTCGTAACCCGAGCGAACGACTAAACTTTCTCAAACACACGCGACACGAGTACGGTTTAAACCCGGTGTGCTGTCGTTCGTGCTTATTCAAATTGCTCGAGGAAATAAATCGTTGGTCGCAATACGCGCACGCGTAAGGTCTTTCTCCCGTGTGCACTAATCCGTGCTTTTTCAAATCCGTACGACGAGAAAATTCTTTCCCGCATTTTGGGACCGGGCATAAATACGCTTGCTTCCCTTCGTGTTCGACGCGAACGTGCGCTGTTAAAAGATGTTCCTTCTTGAAAGTTTCCGCACATATATCGCACGAGAACGGGAGTGAGAGTGTATTCGTCATGCGGTAGATGCGATACCAACACGACCGACAGCATTTTTCCCCGACGTGCGGTCCGACATACCTCGTCGGAAGGTTCACCAACTCGGGCGCGTCTTTTTTAGTATTCCTCTTCGTCGCTCTCTTTTTGTCTCCTTTGCACTCGCCAGCTGCTACGAACACGCATTGCAACACATCGTGATTAGTGATTTTATCCATACTAACACCTTGAAAAGAACTTTTCGCGTCGCTCCCAAGCGCGAGCGCGAGCGAATTCATCAAAGGCATTTGTAAGAACGCGTTCCTCGCTTCTGCGGTTGCAGTTTGCGCGTCCGGTAATTCGGTGCACGCCAATAAAATCGAGCGCTGGAGCGCAATCATCAACTTGATCTCCGTATTATTAGTATCATCAATGTTATTATCATTATTATCAGCATCATTATTATTCTGTCTTATTCCTTCTACTTTCGGTTTTAGTCGAGGAGGAGGCTCCTCCTCTTCCCTCGACAGTTTGTTCGCGTCGTCTTCAACGTCACCGTCTGAGGAGGGAACCGCGCCGAGATTTTCCTCTTCGAGCACGGACGAGGACAACAACAACATCTCCGCGCCCATTTTAGAGAGTTTCCGTCGTCGTTCGAGTTCATTTTCATCTCTTTTGTCGCACCCGTCTTCGTTCTTTCCCGCTCTTTCTTCTTTGTCTTCTTTGTTGTTGCCTTCTTCTTCTTCGAGTGGTGGTGTTCGGGATCGTTTTTTTCCGGGGTACTGGAAATCGTACGCCACAAAACAACGTTTCGGGTTCTTCGACTTCTGCCTCATCCTTTTTCTTAATTAAAAAAACGAGAAGAACACTTTCAAGACAACCTCTCTTTTCTTTTACGGACGATGATGATGACGATGATGATTACGATGCATCTCTTTATTCACACCAAGCAAGAAGTGCGCGTTCTTTCAACAAATGATGATTGTGAGAGGACATCATCTTTTTTTTCTTAATCCGAATTGTTTTTATGTGGGGGGACCTCTAAATTTCTTTTTTGCATTCTGGCAGAGATGAGGTTTTTTTTTTTTTGGTCTTCTTCTGTTTGAATTCTTCTGCTGTCTGGGAGGAGAAAACACATGAAAAAAATTCACTCGACTCGAGAGGTTTTCTTCTGTCTGTCGAGAAGAAGAGAAAAGTTCTGTTGCACAAAACGTCTCTCATCATCATCATCATCATCATCATCATCATCATCATCAAATCATCTCTTCAAAAAATCGACTTTGACGACGACGATGATGCGCGCGCACACAACAACACCGATGAAAATGGTGGGAGGCAGAGTTTCTTCTTCTTCTTTTTGTTCTTCTTCTTCTTCTTCTTCTTCTTCTTCTTTGTCGTCTTTATCGTCGCGTTTCCTTTTCCAACGACCCCGAAAACAACACACTTTGGCTGCTTCAAAGGGGAGGAAGAGGCGAAGGCGGAGGACATCATCGCCACCACCGTCGAAAGCGGGAGGCGTTTTTTACGACGACAAAAACGATTCGAACGACAAAAACAACAAAAACAACACACCACCGATGCAACAGAAAGTTTTGACGAGATTTCTCGAGCTTCCAACGGTGCCAATCGGGCAATACGTGGCCTCTCCAACCTCGTATTTACACAAGTTGGATTCGAGACTGAAACAGGCGTGGTTGGTGGCGTTACTTTTGTGTCCGTCTATGGCGAACGAACCGGTGGAGAGAGTGTGCGTGTGTCTTTTTCTCGTCTTGGCTTCGGCGACGAGTTTACCGAGGAAAGTGTGGGGGTCACACACGAGGAATTTAGGCGTGTTAGCGCTGGCTTTGTTCGTGTTTGCGGCGATCGGGAGCGACGGGGTGCCGCTCTTGACGCAACCGAGAGAACCGGCGGCAGCGTTGGAAGGGTTGGAGAACGTGGAGGGCATAGCTTTGTTGACGAGTTATAAGTACGCAATTTTGAATTTTGGACCGATTCACGTGACGAGGAGAGGCGTGACGATTGCGACGAACGCGGCGTGCGTGACATTTACGGCGTTGCAGTCGGCGCACATGGCGTTGTGCACTACGACGCCGGAATCGTTGGCGTTTGCCATGCGCTGGTACTTGACGCCGTTGAAGAAGGTATTTAAAGTTGAAACGGACGAGATTGTGTTCACGTTGTTGTTGGCTTTAAGATTTACATCGATCGTGTTCGAGGAGACGAGGAATTTAAGCTTAGGGTTAGCTTCTAGAGGTTTAGATTGGAAGAATTTAGGATTTCGAGGGTCCATCGACGTGTTCATGCAATTGTTGGCGAGATTGATGGATTCGTTGTTTGCAAACGCAAAGGCGATTTCAGAGGCGGCGGAATCGAGAGGATATAATAGTAATAGCGACGACGACGATGATAACGATTTTTTCGATAACGAACGAGGTTACGGGACGCAAGATAACTCCAAATCGTACTTGAGGATTGAGAATTACGTGGGCACGTTTTTGTTGTGCGCGTTTGTGTTGCACTTTTCTGATTTTCACGTCGCGAAGATGTTTTCGAACGCGTAAAGAACAAAGTAAGTGAGTAGATGGCGTAGTTTAGATTGATAGTAATATAGATGTGGTTATAAGATTAGATTACAGTGTATGTGTGTGTATTAATTTAAATAGTATATAATAGCGCTCGCACGCGGATGATGATGAAGAGGAGAGATTCAGTTTTGTTCATCCTCTTTTTCTTCAATGACTTCCGGAGTGACTTGTTCAAAAATTTCCTTGGTTGACGCCTCGCCGGCCCAGGTGATTTCCTCCACCGCTGGTTTCTGCTCCATTTCTTCAACGACTGGGGCGACGGTTGAGTTTCTCATCTCGGCTTTCAACTCGTTCGCCGCGGCTAAGACGCTCTCGTCGACATCCTCGTCGTCGTCTCTCAACTCCGTGACGCTCGCGCCGTTCATCGCCGAGCTTTCATCTCCGCCGGGCTTTTGGAACACCAAAGTCTTTGAAACCCACGCCAACTCTTCGGCTTCACAGTCTAACCCGCCAACTTCTTTAAACAAGTTCTTCAAGTCCAACTCGGAATACGCGCGGTAGTACGGTTCGTGGCTAAAAACTGGAAAGTTCTCCAACGCTTGGTCGATTTCTTTTTCCATGTTCATTCTCTTCCCGTCGCCTCTTTGCGCCGAGTCGACGAAGAACAACTTACCACCCGGTTTCAAAACTCTCGACATTTCTTTGACGACGTTCTTTTGCGCCTCTGGCGGCAATTCGTGGAACAAGTACACGCACGTGACCGCATCGAACGAGCCGTCCTCAAGAGTGCTCATATCTTCCGCGTTGGCTTCTAAAAGCGTCAACTTGCCGCCGTTCTTGTCGAACGCTTTGTGGTTGTCTCTCGTTTTTGCTAAATAAAACGGACTCAAATCTTGCGCCGTGCACTCCAATTCCGGGTTGTTGTCTCTGACAAACGTGAGGAATCGCCCGGTGCCCGTGGCCACGTCCAACAACTTTGCGTTTTTCTTTTGCGACTTCAAGTACTTGTTTAAGTGCGGCAAGCATCGTCGTCTCATGGCATCCGCGGAGCCTAAAAACAAAGTCTCGACTTGGAAATCGTACAATCTCGCGGACTCGTTGGACAACCACCCGTCGGTCTGGTAGTGGAAGTTTTGCGCGTAGTACTTCGGGTACCTTTTCTCGTCGATTTCAAACGTGCTCAAAAGATCTTGCCCGCCGTCTTTGCGTTGCCTTCTCGGTTGCACTTTTTGTTGTTGATCGCGAATGTTGTCTCTGGAAATTCTCAACACTTGCAATAAGTTCGTTTGGTAGGACGGCGCGGTAACCGGGTTCATATCGTACGGAAACTTGTACTCTTCGTTTTCGATGAGTTCCATTTCTTCTCTGAACACGCTCAAAATAGCGGACATGTGCGCCTCGAGAAACGCAGAAACGTCTCTCGCCGCTTCTTCCGTCATGCCTTCGGATTCTTTTTCCGGGGAGTTACCGGCTGTGGTTAAGTTTGCATCCGCAGCTCTGACCATTGGTCGAATCGTATCTTCAAACGGTTTCGTGTCGATGTTATTTTCTTCCAACAAAATCTTCGCCACCGCGCTCGCCACGCCGACGCCGTCCACGTCCGCTCGAGACCCGCCTCTGGAAGCGACAACCCCGTTCGTTAAAAAGAACAAGAATCGCGCCGATACAGCGGCGGTATATTGCGCTCTGAAGACGTTCTTTTGAACGTCTTTCGGGATGGAATCTTCCATGGTTTTCGCAAACTGTCGCGCGATTTGCGCGATGGCGTCTTGTTGTTGCGAAGAAGACGAAGA
>Ga0255771_1000189_pt1 | contig 68836 bp, 63 predicted proteins | sample 011ome_19_FD_179969 | JGI IMG/M metagenome (GOLD analysis project Ga0255771, IMG submission 179969) | Coastal salt marsh microbial communities from the Groves Creek Marsh, Skidaway Island, Georgia - 011510BT metaG (version 2) | ecosystem: Environmental > Aquatic > Marine > Intertidal zone > Salt...
ACAAAATGTCGAGCCAGTACCAAGGCCTCATCGATGCATTTGTTGCAAAGGTCGAAGCCGCCAACCCAAACGAGCCTGAATTTATGCAGGCGGTACAGGAAGTTGCAGAATCTGTAATTCCCTTCATTGAAAACAATCCGAAGTACAAAGGAAAAAGCTTACTCGAGCGTATCGTGGAGCCGGAACGTACCATTATGTTCCGCGTGCCATGGACCGACGATGCAGGCAATGTACACGTCAACAAAGGATACCGCGTGGAGTTCAACAGCGCTATCGGCCCCTACAAAGGAGGCTTGCGTTTCCACCCGACCGTAAACTTGAGCGTGTTGAAATTCTTGGGCTTCGAGCAAATCTTTAAAAACGCCTTGACCACATTGCCCATGGGCGGTGGAAAGGGTGGATCGAACTTTGATCCCAAAGGCAAGTCGGATGCCGAAGTGATGCGTTTCTGCCAGAGCTTCATGACCGAATTGTCCCGCCACATTGGGGCGGACACGGACGTTCCTGCCGGTGATATCGGTGTTGGTGGTCGCGAGATTGGATTCATGTTTGGTCAATACAAGCGCATCCGAAACGAGTTTACCGGTGTTTTGACTGGTAAGAGCTTGTCGTGGGGTGGATCGTTGATTCGTCCTGAGGCGACCGGTTACGGTACAGTATACTTTACTCGTGAGATGTTAGCAACTCAAGGGCAAAGCATCGCGGGTAAGAATGTCGTGATCTCAGGATCGGGTAATGTGGCCCAATTCGCTGCTGAAAAAGTAATGGAACTAGGCGGTTCTGTTCTTACACTGAGCGATTCTTCAGGTCACATCATTTGCGAGGGCGGAATGAGCCGTGAGCAATTGGAGTTTATCATGGAGTTGAAGAACGTACGTCGCGGACGTATTTCTGAAGCTGCAGAGGCGTTCTCAAATGTCACTTTCCATGAAGGCACGCCTTGGGGTGTGAAGTGTGATGTAGCCCTACCGTGTGCGACTCAAAACGAATTGAAGGGCGAAGATGCCCAGAAGTTGATTGCGAATAGCGTGATGGCGCTTGGCGAAGGTGCCAATATGCCTTGTACGCCAGAGGCGGTGCACCACTTCCAAAGTAATGGCGTATTGTTCTCACCAGGTAAGGCGTCGAACGCCGGTGGTGTGGCTACATCAGGATTGGAGATGAGCCAGAATAGCCTTCGCATGAGCTGGACTCGTGAAGAGGTAGATGGTCACTTAGGCCGAATTATGACAGATATCCACGCGGCGTGTGTGAAATATGGAACCAAAGAAAATGGTACCGTTGATTACGTACAAGGCGCTAACATCGCAGGTTTTGTGAAAGTGGCGGATGCCATGCTTGATCAAGGTGTGGTGTAAGGAGGACCAATTTTTTTAAAATGCTACGGGCGCCCAGCGGGCGCCCGTTCTTTTTTTAATAAGTCCTAGAAGCCTACGGCCCCAACCACCAACGCTGAACTTCGTCAATGCAGCCCTGTTGATGGGTGATGTGCCCCATATGTCCTGAGGGCGAGGTATAGCGGTAGTTCACCCCTGTTGTCAAGGACCATTTTTCGACGCTATCAAAGGGAATCACGGTGTCCAATTTTCCTGCAAACACCCCCACAGGGACAGTGCCTCCTTTGAGGATGTGTGTGCGGTCTTTCCTAGTTTTCATGCCTTGAATCGCGGCCACAATTCCTTCCACCGACATCTCGAGACTTTGATCAATTTGGCGGTGAATGGCAGGCTTGAAGGCGGCCCGCATCGTGGCATCAAAGAGTTGAGGAATGGACGCGCGAATGAAGGCATTGTGATTTTGTTGGACCAATACCGCTGCCTTTTCCCTCATCACTTGGCGTGCGGGGGAATCGGCCAGTGGGGTAGAGAAAAACAACCCTAATTGCTCGAGCTTTTCCGGGTATGTTTCAGCATAGGCTAAGGCGACATAACCGCCCATGCTGTGGCCTATGAGATGGAAGGAGGGGAGCTGGCAAAATTGGACCACTGCATCCGCAGCCTCAGCCATTAATTCCATCGTGTGCACTGCGGCGAAAGAATCGCTCTGTCCATGACCCGGCAGGTCAATCATCAGCACGGGCCCATGGGTGTTCCAAGCATGCGACAATCCGTCCCACATGCGAGAATCTTCCAAGAATCCGTGCAGCAACACCAAAGGCTTGTGCGCCGGATTACCGGGCAGCCATTGGTAGTGTAATTGGCCGTTTTTAAAAGATAATAGGGCCATTATTGGGCCATGAATGCCTCAATTTCTTCTACGGTCTTCGGGATGGCACGTGTCAAGTTTTCGTGACCGTCTTTGGTGATCACGATATCGTCCTCGATACGAATACCCAATCCTTCTTCAGGGATGTAAATACCCGGCTCCACGGTGAATACCATGCCTTCTTCCACAGGAATGGTCCACAAGCCATAGTCGTGAACGTCCAAGCCGAGGTAGTGGCTGGTGCCGTGCATGAAGTACTTCTTATATGCTGGCCACGCAGGATCTTCGTTCGCTACATCTTCTGCGGTAATCAAGCCGAGTTTCAAGAGTTCTTCCGTCATCAAATCGCCCACTTTTTTGTGATAATCGTCCAACATGATGCCCGGACGTAGCAAAGCGATGGCGCCTTCGTGAACGCTCAAAACGGCATTGTATACTTCAGCTTGACGGGCTGTGAATTTTCCGTTGACCGGGTAACAGCGCGTTACATCACAAGTATAGTTTCCATACTCTGCGCCCACATCAAAGAGCACGAGATCTCCATCCTTACATTCATCGTTGTTCTCGATGTAGTGCAAAACGTTGGCGTTATTTCCAGCTGCGATAATGGGAGTATAGGCGAAGCCGCGGCTGCGGTTCATTAAGAATTCGTGCATGAATTCGGCCTCTAACTCGTATTCCCATACGCCCGGCTTCAAGAATTTCAATATGCGCTCGTAACCCTTGATAGTGACCGCAGCTGCTTCACGCATGACTACCAATTCCTTTTCGCTCTTCGTGCCGCGCACTCTATGAAGTATAGGTTGGCTGCGCTCAAATTCGTGGGCGTGGTATTTTTCCTTGACCCACTTATTCATGCGGTCTTGACGCAATTCTGTTTCCACGTGAGCTCGGAGGTGTTCATTGCCGTTGAGGTAAATGCGTTCTGCATTCACAGCCATTTCATTGAACAGGCGCTCAAAATCCGACAACCAGAAAACGGTTCTAATACCGCTAATGTCGAAGGCTTCTTCTTTGGTGAACTTGGCCCCCTCCCAAACCGCAATGAGGTCGTTGGTTTCTTTCAAGAATAGAACTTCACGAAAGCTGTCCTTGTGCGCATCTGGGAATAATACCAAAATACTTTCTTCTTGATCGGCTCCACTTAAATACAGAATATCACTGTGTTGTTTGAAGGGTAAATGAGCATCTGCACTGGTGGGGTACATGTCGTTGGAAGTGAAGATGGCCAAGGAATTTGGCTTCATTAGGGCAGTAAAACGACTTCTGTTTTCAATAAAAATCTCTCGGTTCAGCTGATGATATCTCATGATAGGGTCTGACTATATTAATTTAGAATAGTTCTATTGTGATTTATGTCACTTCGTTGGTATAGACTAAAGTCTGTGCCGTAAATTTGACATGCTAAAATTAGGCTATTAAACTTTAAAATCGCTTATGGCATCAACTTCTAAAGGTCTTTTCGGTTCTTCCTTAACTCGTAAGTACTGGATGGCCGCCACAGGACTCTTCTTGTGTAGCTTCTTAGTTGGACACTTATTGGGTAACCTTCAACTCTTTGTCACTGGTGAGGAAGGCAAACTCGCGTTCAACGAATACGGTCACTTTATGACGACCTTCCCAGTGGTGAAGATCTTGTCCTACGTGACGTACATCAGCATCCTTTTGCATACAGTGGACGGCATGATGTTGGCGCGTCAAAACCGTGCGGCACGTCCTGTGAAGTATGTGAAAGAGAACCAAGCAGCAAATGCTTCTTGGGCCTCTCGGAAGATGGCTTTGCTCGGCATTTTAACTCTGTTCTTCATCGTGGTTCACATGAAGAGCTTCTGGTACGAAATGCACTTCGGTACTCTAGGTACGGATGCCAACGGAAATAAAGATCTTTGGACGTTAACAGTAACCGCTTTTGAGCAATGGTGGTACACAGCCTTCTACATACTTGCCCTTACTGGCCTTGCTTTTCACTTGAGCCACGGTGCACAGAGTGCGTTCCAAACGCTCGGTGTTAACCATCCGAAGTACACACCCCTAATTAGCAAAACAATGGTGGCTTTCGCATGGTTGATTCCAGCAGGTTTCATCGCCGTAGCGGTATTTCTTTTCGTTGTTCAACCAGGTCAAGCACTATAATTCTCTTACTATGGCATTAGATTCTAAGATTCCAGCAGGCCCATTAGGCGAGAAGTGGACAAAGCATAAAGGTGAGATCCCCTTGGTATCGCCTGCAAACAAAAGATTAATTGATGTAATCGTCGTAGGTACCGGTCTAGCCGGCTCATCTGCGGCAGCTTCTTTGGCTGAGATGGGTTACAACGTAAAAGCATTCTGTTTCCAGGATTCTCCGCGTCGTGCACACTCCATAGCAGCACAAGGGGGGATTAACGCAGCGAAAAACTACCAGAACGATGGTGATTCGGTGTACCGTCTGTTCTACGATACGATCAAAGGTGGCGATTACCGCTCAAGAGAGGCCAACGTTCACCGTTTGGCTGAGGTAAGCCGCAATATTATTGACCAGTGTGTCGCGCAAGGTGTTCCTTTCGCGCGCGACTATGGTGGTTTGCTAGACAACCGTTCTTTCGGTGGTGTACAGGTAAGCCGTACGTTCTACGCAAAAGGTCAGACGGGACAGCAGTTGTTGCTTGGTGCTTACTCTGCATTGAACCGTCAGATTGCGAAGGGTCGTGTGAAAATGTATGCACGTCACGAAATGCAAGAGCTTGTTGTCGTAGACGGCAAGGCGCGCGGTATCATCGCGAAGAATTTGGTAACAGGAGAGTTCGAGCGCCACAGTGCTCACGCAGTACTTCTTTGTACGGGTGGGTACGGTAACGTCTTTTTCCTTTCTACAAACGCGATGGGATCGAACGTAACTGCTGCATGGAAAGCACACCGCAAAGGAGCGTACATGGCTAACCCATGTTTCACGCAGATTCACCCAACTTGTATTCCGGTAAGCGGTGAGAACCAAAGTAAACTGACGTTGATGTCGGAATCGTTACGTAACGATGGTCGTATTTGGGTTCCTGCGAAAAAGGAAGATGCAGAAGCAATCCGCGCAGGTAAACTTCACCCGAACGATATCGCAGAGGAAAACAGAGATTACTACCTAGAGCGTCGTTACCCGGCATTCGGTAACCTCGTACCTCGCGATGTTGCATCGCGTGCAGCGAAGGAGCGTTGTGATGCAGGCTACGGTGTCAACAAAACAGGTGAGGCAGTTTATCTTGATTTCGCAGCGGCAATTGTTCGTTACGGAAAAGAAGAAGCACTCGTAAAAGGGGTGAACAACCCATCTGATGCCGATATCAAAGCATTGGGTGAGAAAGTGGTAGAAGCTAAATACGGTAACCTCTTCCAGATGTACGAGAAGATTACGGCATCTAACCCATACAAGGAGCCTATGATGATTTACCCAGCAGTACACTACACGATGGGTGGTCTATGGGTAGATTACAATTTGATGACTTCAATCCCGGGTTGTTTTGCTTTAGGTGAGGCCAATTTCTCAGACCACGGTGCCAACCGCCTAGGTGCATCTGCATTGATGCAGGGTCTTGCGGACGGTTACTTTGTAGCGCCTTACACTGTAGGTGAGTTCCTTAGTAAGGACATCCGTACAGGAGCCATCTCAACAGATTCTCCAGAATTTGAAGCGGCGGAACAAGCGGTACGTGAAAGAACCGAGAAATTCATCAACAATAACGGTACGAAGTCTGTTGACCATTTCCACAAGCGTCTTGGTAAGATCATGTGGAACGAAGTAGGTATGGCTCGTAATGAAAAAGGTTTGAAGCAAGCTATTGCAGATATCCAAGCCTTGCGCGAAGAGTTCTACGCAGACGTTCGAGTGCTTGGTAACGCGAACGGCATGAACCCTGAACTAGATAAGGCGGGTCGTGTGGCTGACCTTATCGAGCTTGGTGAGTTGATGGCGAAAGATGCTCTAGAGCGTAACGAGAGCTGTGGAGGTCACTTCCGCGAAGAGTACCAAAGCGAAGAAGGGGAAGCCCTTCGTGATGACGAAAACTTCACTTTCGTAAGTGCATGGGAGTTCACAGGTGTTCCTGCAGAAGCCAAATTGCACAAAGAAGAATTGACTTTCGAGAATGTTGAATTGAAGACACGTTCTTACAAATAATTCAGACTATGGATTTAACATTAAAGATCTGGAGACAAGCAGGCCCTGAAGCAAAGGGTGAAATGAAAACATACCCTATTTCCGGGGTAGAGGAAGATATGAGCTTCCTTGAAATGCTGGACTTCCTAAACGAGCAGTTGATCGACCAAGGCATTGAGCCGGTGGTATTTGATCACGACTGTCGTGAGGGTATCTGTGGTATGTGTTCGCTATTTATCAATGGTGAAGCTCACGGTCCAGGCCGTAAAATCACGACGTGTCAGTTGCACATGCGTGAATTCAAGAGCGGAGATACCATCTACATTGAGCCGTTCCGCGCGAAGGCATTCCCTATCATTAAGGATTTGATGGTAGACCGTTCTGCTTTTGACCGCATCCAGCGTGCAGGTGGATTTATCTCAGTAAATACCTCTGGTAATACGATCGATGCCAACGCTATTCCTGTACCAAAGGAAAATGCAGATAAGGCTTTTGATGCGGCAACTTGTATCGGTTGTGGTGCTTGTGTAGCTACTTGTAAGAACTCTTCGGCTATGTTGTTCGCCTCTGCGAAGATCAGCCAGTTCTCATTGCTTCCGCAAGGTCAGCCTGAGGCGAAGGAGCGTGTATTGAATATGGTACACCAAATGGATCTTGAAGGGTTCGGGAACTGTACCAACACCGGTGCTTGTGAGGTAGAATGTCCAAAAGGCATTTCTCTTGAGAACATCGCGCGCATGAACCGCGATTATTTGTTTGCCTCATTGAGCAGCAATAAATAAAATCCTAAGCTAGTCCAGAAAGGACTAACAAATCCTAGACCCCGGCCTTTGGTCGGGGTTTTTTTATGCCTTTGGTCGAATAGGGATGTAGATATCCTCTTCTGAATTTGGGTCTTCGCTTTTGTATTTCGCGCCCAGGCGTTCGAAGTGCGGTCGATCGTCCAACTCCCATGAACTATTGGGTAGCCATTGGCTGTAGATGTAGCGCCATACTGTAGAGTCGCTGCTCAATCCTTTGTAATGAAATACCGCATAGGTACCCGGAGGAATTTCTAGATGCTCGAACCCTTCGTTGGGACCCATAACCTCTGCGCCACCCCAGTAGGTGAAAATTGGATCCGTCGTAGGGCCGAAAACGGGCAAACCTTCAAAAGCGCGCAACGAAATTAGGTCTGTATTGCAGCGATTGCTCACGCGAGAAAGTTGTGGCATCACTTTGGGCCAAAGGGTCAAAGGGGTGAAGGAACGAAGAGACATGGGTGCGGAGGCGCCACAGAGTAGCGCGCCTTCGAATTTGACGATTGTAGGTGTAATCATACCTACAATATAGGTCTTAATCGTTCAGCTTTAGAACCGCTAAAAAGGCGCTTTGAGGAATCTCAACATTACCAAGCTGACGCATACGCTTCTTACCTGCTTTCTGCTTTTCAAGGAGCTTGCGCTTACGTGAGATATCACCACCGTAACATTTCGCCGTAACGTCTTTGCGCAAGGCACTCAAGGTTTCGCGAGCGATAATCTTATTGCCTATGGCCGCCTGAATGGCAATCATGAACTGTTGACGTGGGATCAATTCCTTCAACTTCGAACACATCTTCTTACCGATGTCGTAGGCGTTGTCTTTGTGGATCAATGCGCTCAATGCATCTACGGGTTCGCCGTTGAGCATGACATCCACTTTTACCAATACACTTTGTTTGTAGCCGATAGGGTGGTAGTCAAAGGAAGCGTACCCTTTGGATATGGTTTTTAATCGGTCGTAGAAATCAAAGACGATTTCAGCGAGCGGCATATCAAAACTCAATTCCACGCGGTCGCTGGTGAGGTAGGTTTGATTGGTTAATTGGCCACGTTTACCAATACAAAGGTTCATCACAGCTCCAACGAAATCTGCGCTAGTGATGATTTGCGCTTTGATGAACGGCTCCTCCATGTAATCCATCTTGGTTGGATCTGGGAAGTCTGTTGGGTTTTGTACCCAGATGGCTTGATCTGGATTCTTCTTCATGTAAGCCTTATAGCTTACGTTAGGAACCGTCGTAATGACGGTCATGTTGAATTCGCGTTCGAGACGCTCCTGGATGATTTCCATGTGGAGCATGCCCAAGAATCCACAACGGAATCCGAAGCCAAGTGCCGCCGAGGTCTCGGCTTCAAAAGTCAGCGAGGCATCGTTGAGCTGCAATTTTTCCAATGAACTGCGAAGTTCCTCGAACTCCTCCGTATCCACGGGATAAATCCCGGCGAATACCATGGGCTTCACCTCTTCGAATCCAGCAATGGCTTCAGAAGCAGGGTTTGCCACGGCGGTGATGGTATCACCAACCTTTACTTCCTTGGCATCTTTAATCCCAGAAATGATGTAGCCTACGTCCCCTGTTTTAATTTCTTTGGCCGGCGATTGTTTGATCAAGTTGATTCCGATCTCGTCAGCCTCATACTGCTTGCCCGTAGCCATGAACTTCACCTTCTCACCACTCTTGATGCTGCCGTTAACCACCTTGAAAATGGCTTCGATACCGCGGAATGGATTGTAATGGCTGTCGAAAATCAGCGCTTGTAAGGGCGCATCTGGATCTCCTTCTGGCGCTGGGACGCGCTCGATGATGGCATCCAAAATCTCCGGAACTCCTTGTCCGGTTTTGGCTGAAGCGTGAAGGATGTCTTCGCGGCTACAGCCGATAAGATCGATGATTTGGTCGCCCACTTCTTCCGGGTTGGCTGAAGGGAGATCAATCTTATTGAGGATAGGAATGATTTCTAAATCGTGCTCCAACGCTAGGTATAGGTTGGAGATGGTTTGGGCTTGAATGCCCTGAGCTGCATCTACAATGAGAAGCGCTCCTTCACATGCCGCAATAGAACGCGAAACCTCGTAGGAGAAATCCACGTGTCCTGGGGTATCAATGAGGTTCAGCGTGTGCTTCACGCCGTCCTTTTGATAGTACATCTGTACAGCGTGAGATTTGATGGTAATCCCACGCTCGCGCTCGAGGTCCATGTTGTCGAGGAGCTGGTCTTGTTTCTCACGGTCGGTCACACTTTGAGTAGCGTCCAACAATCTGTCCGCCAATGTGGACTTACCGTGGTCAATGTGTGCGATGATGCAAAAGTTGCGGATGTGTTTCATAAGGGGCAAAAATAAGCTATAACCGGCCTTCTCGCACCTTCTGAGGCAGCTTTTGCCAAACGAGATTGTAGCTGGTCTGAATCAGCTCTTGAATTAAGGCTCCAGAGGCATATTCTTCTGCAATAACCGTGTTCCAGTGCTGCTTGTTCATGTGGTAGCCTGGGATGATCCAATGATGCTCTTCTCGTAGTTCAACATTGCGCTCCGGAGTGTTTTTTAGATTCATTCGTGCCGGCTGCTCATCAAGGCTAAGGCTGGCAAACATTTTTCCGTGAACCTTGAATACGAGCGTGTATTCGTCAAAGGGCAGGTGCTCGGTCGCATGGGCGAGCGCAAGGGCAAAGTCTCGGAGTGATTCGTGATTCATAGGGTTCAAAATACAACACTATCTTAGTGGAATGCAAAAGTCTTGGGACATTGAAAATTGGGACCGGAAATCCGCCTATGAATTCTTTAAAACCTTTGAGGACCCTTATGTGGGGATTCAGGTGAATCTGGATTGTACGGCCTTTGTGCAGCAATGCAAGATGCATTCTTACAGCACACACCATGCGTTATTATATGCGGTGGTCAAGGCGGCGAACGCCTACGAGCCAATGCGATTGCGCAGGACTGCCGACGGTGTGGCATTGCACGATGCCATTGATATTGGTTGTTCGGTGATGCAACGTGGGACGAAGGCCTTTGTCTTTGCCTATTATCCTTGGGTTGAGGGGGAATCTGTGACTGATTTCATTTTCCGCGCCCAACAAATCACCGTCCAAGCGGCTGAAGGTATTCCCTTCGAGGATAGGCCCGACCGTACCAACCTAATCTATGGCACGACCTTACCCTGGCTTTCATTTACCGGATTTAAGCATCCGCGAAAAGGCGGAAATCACAGTGTCCCAAAGATTGTGTTGGGTAAGATTACTTCCCAAGCCGGTCGGTACATACTTCCTTTCCAGTTAGAGGTCGACCATGCATTGATGGATGGCATTCACATGAGTGAATATCTGGCCTTGGTGCAGGAGAACCTGAATGGATTGAACAATGATTGAGGATTTAGAGCAATTGGCGGAAAGTTGTCCTGGTGCCGGGCGTAGCTCATTATTTGGGAAACCGTCCCTCGTTTTGAATAAGGCACATTTTACCTGTGGGTTTGAAGATTGTTTGGTGCTAAAAATTGGGCGAGAGGCCATTGAGCATTGGAAACCAAAACTCGAGGATTCTCACTTGTTTGACCCTTCACAAAAAGGTCGTCCCATGAAGGATTGGCTTCAAGTTCCTCGTCAACATGAGGCATTATGGCCGGAACTAGTGGCTTTAGCCTATAATAAGTTGATCTAAGTCTTAGGTAAGAAATCCTCCTGTTCAAGGTGGTCCATGGGATCCCAGACCAATTCACCAAAGTTTTGAATCTCATCGTCGATCACGGTGATGCCCTCGCTAGTAAGCAAGTCTTCCATCACGGTGCTACCGCCGAAAAAGTGTTTGCCAGTAAGCAGTCCTTTGCGATTGACTACCCGGTGTGCGGGAACTGTAGGGTCATTGTGGGAAGCATTCATGGCATAGCCCACAACTCGGGCTGAGCGTCCGGTACCTAGGAAGCGAGCGATGTGGCCGTAGGTACTCACGCGCCCCTCGGGGATGAGGCGGACGACTTTGTAAACTCGGTCAAAGAACTCGCTGGCCATTTATTTCTTGAAATTTGCCCAATGCGCCATGGCATCTTCTATGCCATCGAGCTTGAAGCGTAAGTAGGTCGTTGCCTTGCCTTGCTCAAGCCACATGCTTTCGTAGTGGGTAACTACATCGAATAGGATGCCTTCGTTGGGTAAGATTTGTTCGTGAATGTTGTGGTAGGCCTCCTCAATTTCTAGGCCGAGCATTTGAACGATGCCGTGGGTGTAGCCGTGCAGGTATTCGCTATCACATTTGAGGTTGATGGTTCCGCCAGGCTTGAGGAATTTGCGGTAGCGCAGGAGGAACTCAGGGTGGGTTAAGCGGTGTTTCGCACGTTTGTATTTGATCTGAGGATCTGGGAAGGTGATCCAAATTTCGTCTACTTCATTGGGGCCGAAACACTGGTCGATCCAGTCGATTCGAGTGCGTAGGAACGCTACGTTATTCAAACCTTCCTCAGTCGCGGTTTTTGCGCCGCGCCAAAGACGAGCGCCTTTGATGTCAACGCCAATGTGGTTTTGATTAGGATGTCTTCGGGCCAATTCCACGGTGTATTCCCCTTTGCCACAGCCAAGTTCGAGCACGAGGCCTTGATCGTTAGAGAATTGGTCCTTTGCCCAATTTCCCTTGAGCTCTAAACCCAAGCGTACCTCTTCGGCACTGGGCTCAACGACGCAGGACATCTGCTCGTTTTCACGAAATTTTCGGAGTTTGTCTTTTCCCATGCCGCAAAAGTAGGTGTTATTGGGCCAGTGTGGAATGCGCAGCGATTGTATTGCCCAATTCTTCTGGCAAAACATCCTTAGCCACTATGATTCCATTGGGGTCTACCAACACGTTTTGAGGTATAGCATGGATGCCATAGGTCTTGGCGACGGGACATCTCCAACCCATGAGGTTCGATACTTGGGGCCAGAGCAAGCCATCGGTTTCAACACCATTTGCCCAGGCAGCTGCATCCGTATCTAGCGAAACACCAAGGAATTCCACATTCCACGCTTCGGCATTTGTATACTCTTCGACCCAATCCGGGTTTTGTGCGCGACAAGGGCCGCACCAAGAGGCCCAGAAATCGATAAGAAGGAATTGGCCCCGGAAATCTTCCACTCCCAATGAATCCCCTTCAAATTCTAGCGCGGAAATTTTGAAGTTGGGGGCGGGCAATCCTATCTGAACTTGGCGAAGTTCTTCGGCCAGACCTTCTAGGGCAGTGAAGTATTCCGACGCTTTGACCTCGGGAGAAAACTCTTCCATCAGAGAATCAATGACCGACATAGAAGGGGTGTAAATTTGGAAATAATAGAAGGCGGTGAACGCTGCGAAGGCGTTGTCGGGGTGGTCAGAAACGATTTGGAGACCTGTGCCTTGTGCAAAGATGGCGTCGATTCCCACATGTTGGAATAAGCTGTCTTCCTTGCCGCCCGAACGCGAGGCTTCTGCAAAAGAGCCAGATTCGCCGTCTATCTTCAATGTGCCACGATATAAAAAGACGGGCAGTCTCTCCTTGCCGTACTGCAGCGTGTGCATATATGGCGAGTTCAACGGCCCTGCGAAGGTGAACGTTTCATTCGTGATTTGGGTAGAATCAACGACGACGGTTTCATTGTTTGAAAGGTCCAATTTTTTCAAATAGACCCAACCCGTATCAGCTCCGGCCAGTCGCCCTTCGACGATATAGCCCTCCGGTCCTTTGGTATCACAACTAATGAGTACAACTAAGGCGAAAAATATAGAGAGGTATTTCATATCAATATTCATTAAATCCTTTTCCCGCGTAAATCTTCGGGATGCATTTTTCAATGCGGTTGAGCTGGGTTTGTTCTTGTTTGGCGTTCCCCACGTGGAGGATATAACTTCTTTGACGTCCCGGGGTGAGGAGGTCCCAGGCTGTTTGGAGTTGCGGGTCGTTTTCCAACCAATGTATCAAGGTTTCCGGCATAGGCTCGCGCTCTGTAGGCTTAGGAACTTTGGCGCCGCTTTTCTCGAGTGCTATGGCCTCTGCGATGTAGGCGTGGATGTGCGGTTCCAATTCTGCTACTTGGGCGGCAGAGGCAATTTTGAGTAGGCGTGCGACATTGGAATTGGCCCCTGCTGGAACTAAAATTTTTGCATCATCCTGAAGGAGTATCCCTTTGAAAAAGCTAATGCCGCAGCTGTCTTTGAAGGAAAAGATCATGGCGACATTCTTGCCTTTTAGGGTGTAGGTCGGTTGGCCCCATTTGGCCTCTTCATCCAATCCGCTCCGGAGCATAATCTCGCGCAATAGGACCAACGAATCCGCCCAAGTGCGGACCTTGCACTGGTCCGTGCCGTGGAGGGAACAGCGTCCGCAGCCGTCGATGAAATAGTCATTGGGGTCCTTGATCATCATAGCTTACCAATTTCTGTATGGCACCAAACTCAATGAAGAATTGGAGTACCTGCGGTCTCCACTAACTTCCTTGCCCAACCACTCCGGTCGAACGAATTCCTCATCCTCACGGCTAACCTCAATTTCGGCCACTTCAAGGCCCTCATTGGCTCCTTCGAAAATATCTACTTCCCAAAGGTGTCCCTCGTGTTCAACAAAATAGCGTCGCTTTTGAATGGGCGGATGCTCACACAGCTTCAGCAGTGCGGCAGCCTCATCTTTAGGAATTTCATATTCAAACTCATCGCGACTGAGCCCGACGGTCAAACCCTTGATGGTCAGAAATCCTTGGGTGTCGGTTTCTCGTACTCGGACGGTACGCTCGGGATCATAGCTGAGGTAACCTTGCGCGAAAAAACTCGAACGTTGCACACCGGCTTTCCAACCATCGTTGGCAATTAAAAACTTACGTTCGATTTCTTTAGGCATGGTTTAAAAATTTGGCGGCACCTCGAAAGAAAATTCTTCTTTGGTGGTCGGATGTATAAAGCTAATGGCTGCGGCGTGAAGATGCAATCTATTGGCAGGAACGCCATAAAGTTCATCGCCAAAAATTGGGGTGTTCAACCCATCGGGATGTGCACAATGCACGCGCAGCTGATGGGTTCGCCCAGTTACGGGGAATAAGGCCATGCGCGTCTTGCCATCTTTGCGTTCGAGCACTTTCCAATGAGTGGTGGCGGGCTTGCCGTATTCGTGACATACCATTTGACGCGGCAAGTCGTAATAGTCCGGTCGCAGCGGTAATTCAATGGTTCCTTCATCGCCCTCAACGAGCCCTTCTAACACGGCGATGTAATGCTTTTTCAGTGTTCGTTTGATGAACTGCTTTTGAACGAATTTGTGGGACTGTGGATTCTTGGCAAAAACCAAAATTCCAGAGGTGGACATATCTAATCTATGCAGGAGCACACTCCCAGTCGCTTCCGGATAGAGGGCCTTTATTCGAGTCAATGCGGAATCTTCGATGTCCTTCCCGGGCACGGACAACATGACTTCGGGCTTATTCACTACCACCAAATCCTTGTCGTCATAAATAATGGGCAACTCCGCCCCATCACTCCAGCTTAAAAGGGGATTAGGTTCGATCACCACGCCCTCGAGCATGTGTCCAAGTATTGGACGGCATCGACTGTTGCACGAAGGGTAGAAGAGGCCCTGTTTGCGCACCTCGTTTTTCGGCTCCTTGCCCCACCAAAACTCGCCCATACACACGGGCTCATACCCCTGTAGGTAGGCATATTGCAAGAGTTTCGGCGCGCTACAATCTCCAGCTCCAGAGGGCGGTTGCTGCGTTTTGAAATCCGGGAATAGGTCCTTGAGGTCTTTGCGCTCGCCACGGGCATTGAGGAACTGGTATTGCTCAAAAATCCATGCTTGGAGGGCGTTGCTTTTCGCGCGTCGATGGGCTTTTAATTGGTCCAATTTTGCTTGCCAAGCCCCCACTTCTTCGCGTAATTTCTCCAACTCCTCCTTTTGATGAAAGGCGAACTTTTTAAACTGCAATTGGGTCGAAATACTTTCTGAGGTCAAAGCCGTATTAAAGCGTTCAAAAGCTTCCTCATCCATGCTCGCTTTGGCGGCTTCACGTCGTTGTTTGCGGTCGAGTTTTTCTTGTTTTAATTGGCTCCTACCATCATTCAATACCTGCTCTACGCGAACTTCCTCTTTTTTCAAGAACGCCTTCATCCGCACAAATTCAGGATCGCGTTTCAAAGCCTCAATGGCCTCGGTCATTCTATTTAGCTCCGCCTCCCCAAGCTTGTATTCGGTGTGGGCCGCGTGAATATCAGCCACAGCCGGGACCATCCACTCCGGACGCGGCCCATTCAACTTACCAGAATAGGCGGCCAGGCACCCAAGTGTGCCTTCGGAATTTTTGACAATCAAAACGCCGAGCATTTTTCCGGCTACGGCATCACCTCCCAAGAGTTCTTCGGAAAGGGTGGTGTCGCTTTTCAGGCGTTGTTGCAGATGCTCGGCAGCGGCAACCACCAGCGGGTGCGGTGTATAGAAAAACGGATAAGTAAAGGCGTGAGGGGGCTGCGGCGCTTCACCGTCGGGTAGGTGGTGCAAAAAGTCTGTAGTGAAGCAGGGGTCCATTAACGAGATCCGTAAATATCAAATTGGTCAAAAAACTCCCACAAAAGTAGGTTAGCATTTTTACCATTTACAGAAAAATTAAACCAACGGTGATCACCTCCGATGACCTTATAGTGTTCAGCTACGACATTGCTGTCGCCCTCTTCGTATCGAATATGTTCAAGCGCATAACTGTTGCTTTGCAGCATGGTGACTGAGGGACTTGCAAGCGTATTATTTCTGTTGGCCCAAAAGGCGGTGGCCTCCTGCGCGCCAATGATTTCGCTGTTGCCTTGGTAGGAGATGATACCATCTTGAGTGCCGTGAATATTAAAGGTGGCTGTTGGGTGTACTGGCGCGCATGTGGCAGTGGTATCTCCTAAGCAACCCGAAATACATGCTACGGCGGCAATTTCATTATTGAGGTAACAGGCAAGTGCATAGGCCATCATCCCCCCATTTGAAAAACCACACGCGTAAATGCGTTCGCGGTCAATAAGGTACTGATCGTCCAATGTTTGAATGAGCTTTGTGAGATACCCCAAATCATCCGCATCACTCTTATTATCAGGCCCGGGCAGGGCATTGTTCCAATGAGGATCGCCGTCGAGAAGGGATCCTTGCGGACAGACGAGTAGGAAAGATTGATCATCCGCAGTAGAAGTCATATCCGTGTAGGTCATGTGGTCTAATGCCATTCCACCGTATCCATGAAAGTTTAGAACTACAGGTAGCGCGAAGGAACTATCATAACCATCTGGGGTATAGACCTGGGCACTGCGAGTGAGATTATCATGTTCAACGAGGACTACCTCCAAGGTTCCGGACCCTACGGGAGGCGGAGGTGTAGAAGGTCTGCATGCTAGAAGCGTACAGGCAACGGATAAGGATATTAAAGTTTTCATCAGGTGTCAAAAATTAACCCGAACTGAAGGTATTGCTTGGTAGTGGATCCAACAGTTTGCAGTAGGTATCCCAATTGAAATTGAATGTTCGACGCGTACTTATAGCCCACTCCTCCGTAGAGGCGATTTCGGTCAAAAGTGTTATCTCCCGGTTGGAGAAAGAGCTCGTCATAAATGCCCAAATAATAGGTGCCTACATCGATGGATCCGGAGTTAAGCGGGTAAAACAGCATGCCGCGGTAGCGGTACCGAGTTTTGAAGTCGCTTTCAATCCAGCGTTGCTCGTAACGGAAGCGATGCTCAAGCTTGGCTTTTCCGAAATAGGTTGAGGTAATGAGTTGTTGCCATATCCGATGCTCCTCAACCTCAGGTCCTATACGCGAACTCTGAAATTCATGATTGGTAATGTTCGCATAGCCACCCGTGAGCAGGAGCCCATTGTCGAACTTATAATTTACCCCGGTACGGAGCAGGAGCTGTTCGAGTTGAGGTTGCACGGAGTAATTACGGTGTTGTGCCTCGGTATGGATGCTCCAATGCTTGTTGATTTTATTCGTTCCGAAATACATCATCCAATTGCCCAAATCAGATTGAGCAAGGGCGGTACTCGTGCAGCACAAGAGTATGATTAGCCAGCGCATAAAAAGTGTGTTAGTTTCCCAAGAATATAGGGAATTTATCAATACTTCGAAAGAAAGTCTAAGACCGAGTTGGCCAGAATCAATACCAAGATGAGGGTGATGATCAGGCTGAGAAATAGTGCGATGAATTGTTGACGTTTGCGCTGAGAGGCTCGGGTCTTGATTTCAGATTTTATGGTGTCCAATTCTTCTTTGCTCACCTTCTTATCGTGGGTCGGCGCGCTCCCAAATCCAGCCTTGTGTTCTTTGTCAAATACCTTCGTGCGCTTTGCTAGTGTATTGTTTTTGATCGAGCTGACCATGGCAGCTACGGCACCGCCCCAACTCATGATTTTCCTTGTGCTGAGCGGATATCTTCCACCATTAATTGGAGGTTGCGCTGTCCGCGGAATTCATTGATTTCGAGCGAGGCGATGATATCAACTGCTCCACCGGCTTCGAGGTGTCCTGCCCAAGTCCCTTGACCAAAGGCAATACCTGTCATACTCGTTGCGCTGCCCGGATGTTGCAATACCACGCGAAGGTGGCTCTCGTCCTCCCCAACGGCCTTGCTTCCGCCGGCATCTACCAAATTCTGAATAAGGAATCTTGGGGCTTCATTCGCCTCTCCGTGCGGCTCCATTTGAGAAAGGACGGCGTAGAAACGCTCAGTGAATTGGTCCAAACTGGCCACCGCATCGTATTCTAATTCTGGTGTTTTCATCTCAGCCGTCAAGTTTGCGGCACAATAGGCTTCGAACGCCTTCTTGAAATGTGGCAACTGCGCTTCATCTAGTGTCAATCCGGCTGCATATTTGTGCCCGCCGAACTGCAAAATATGGTCTTCACACGCCTCAATGGCGTTGTACACATCAAAGCCAATGACACTCCGCGCGGAACCGCCCAAATGATTCCCGCTCTTGGTCAAAATGATGGTCGGGCGGTAGTGCGTTTCCACGATTTTCGATGCCACGATGCCCACTACACCTTTGTGCCAATGCGGTCTGTAGAGCACATTGGAATTTGGAAAATTTTCGGTGTCTAATTCCACTTTGGCCTCCTCGAAAATTTCAGCTTGAGTTTCACGACGATCCTGGTTGAAGGCATTAATGCGCTCCGCGAGTTCGTCCTGTTCCGCGCGGTCGGTGCTGCGCAAAAGTTCGACCGCGCGCAACCCACTCTCCATACGCCCAGCGGCGTTGATGCGAGGAGCGATGCTAAAAGAAATATCTCTAAGGGTAAGGGATTCGGGAGCTTTTGCACTGGCTTCGAGCAGACTCACAAATCCCGCACGCGCTTGTCCATTACGAATGCGTTGCAAACCAAAATGTGCGAGCAATCTATTCTCTCCTGTTACATGCACGATATCTGCGGCAATACTGACGGCACAGAGGTCGAGTAGGGGATGAAGGTGTAAATCTTCGGGCAGGCCCCAATGCTCACAGAGCGCTTGGCAAAGCTTGAAGCCAACGCCACACCCGGACAGTTCTTTATAAGGATAGGGACAATCTGGTCGCTTGGGGTCTAGAATGGCGTGTGCCTTCGGTAAAGTTTCTTCTGGGCGGTGGTGGTCGCATACAATAACATCTATGCCTAGAGAGCGCGCATGCGCGATTTGGTCAAAGGCCTTAATGCCACAATCCAACGCGATGATAAGGGTTATGCCCAATTCTGCTGCCAGGTTGATACCATCAAATGACAATCCATAGCCTTCCTTGTAGCGATCAGGGATATACGCTTCGATTGGAAACTTACCATCTAGAAATTCAGCCATCAGCGCCACGGACGTGGTTCCGTCCACATCGTAATCGCCGAAAATCATAACATATTCTTGCTGAATTCTAGCCTTTTCGATCCGCTCCACGGCACGCTCCATATCCTTCATTCGATAGGGGTGGTGCAACTGGTTTAGATCTGGTCGGAAAAAGGCCTTTGCATCTTCAAACGTAGTGATTCCCCGCTGGACTAAAAGTGCAGCGAGCAAGGGGTCTTTGGTGACTTCTGCAGTGAGCTGAGACACGGCACCCGGATCCGATATGGGTCGAGCCGTCCAGCGCATTACGACTCTTTTTTGGTCAGTCGCGTTTGGTATTCGACGCTGTATTTGTGAATGGTCGCGAAGAGGTCGTGCATGAATTCAGGAGTCAGTCCTTCACCATCTCCTTTTTCAGTGCGCTCTTTAACGAGTTTCAACCAGCGCTCCATTTGGAAAATACTGGTTCCTTCTTGCTCTTTGATGATGGCAATCTCCTTAGCCAATGCAAAGCGTTGACGCATAATATCTACTAAATTATCGTCCAATTCGTCCAATGAATCTCGCAAGGATTTCAATGCTTCACTGGCGCCTTGATCTAACTTTTTCGGGTGAATGACTAGGTTTTTTAACACCTCGCCCAACTTTTCCGGATTCATTTGTTGTGAAGGATCACTGAGCGCAATCTCAGGGTTGATGTGACTTTCTACCATCAAGCCGTCCATGCCTAGGTCCATGGCCACCTGACATACTTCCGGAACCAGCAGTCGCTTTCCAGCGATGTGGCTAGGGTCAACAATGATTTTTACATCGGGCATGATAGCACGCAGTCCAAAACTGTGGTGCCAGTGCGGTTCATTCCGGTACACGCCTTTTGCCGAGGAGAAAAATCCGCGGTGTACGGCAGCAACACGCTCAATACCTACATTTTTAAATCGCTCAATGGCACCTGCCCAAAGGCCTATTTCTGCATGAATAGGGTTCTTGACAAGTACTGGGATTTGAACTCCTTTCAATGCTTCGGCAATTTCTTGTACGTAGAACGGATTAACTGTGGTGCGCGCTCCGATCCATAAAACATCGATACCTGCTTTGAGGGCAGCTTCTACATGCTCGGTATTGGCTACCTCTGTGGTCGTTGGTGTGCCTATGGCGCGGCCAGCATCAATCAACCATTGCATGGACTCCAATCCCACACCTTCGAAACTTCCAGGCTTGGTTCTAGGTTTCCACACACCGCCGCGCAATAAACTGATAGGCGTATGTGCCTTGAGCGCTTGTGCGGTGGCTAAAATTTGTTCGGGACTTTCTACCGAACAAGGGCCCGCAATAAGCAGGGGTGATTCTGTGGGTCCGTCGAACCATTGATCAATATGTTGAATTTTCGATGCTACCATATTAGGCTCCGATACAAACGACTAGCTCTCCTTTTAATCCGCCTCGTTCCTGCACTATTGACAGCAATTCTGATGCCGAACCGCGTAAGGTTTCTTCAAACTTTTTTGAGATCTCTCGGCTGATGGTTACGGGGCGTTCTGCACCACAAAATTCGACAATTTGTACTAAGGTTTTCTCGATTTTGTGAGGACTTTCATAAAGCACCACGGTTTTAGTGCTGACGGCAATGGATTCAAGCTTAGTTTGACGTCCCTTTTTGGGGGGCAGGAAGCCTTCAAAATAAAAGGTGTCGCACGGCAAACCACTATTGACTAGTGCTGGGACAAAGGCTGTGGCCCCAGGTAGGGAGATGACTTCAACGCCGCCTTGAACAGCTGCTCGAATCAATAAAAACCCTGGGTCGCTGATGCCGGGTGTTCCTGCATCACTGACTAAGGCAATGGTTTGTCCTTGCTGCAGTTCTTTGACATAGCGCTCAACGACTTTGTGTTCGTTGTGCATGTGAAAGGCCTGTTTTGGTGTGGCAATGTCAAAATGTGCGGTGAGTTTCCCGGTCGTACGTGTGTCCTCGGCTAAAATCAAATCCGCCTCGCGCAACACATTGATGGCGCGAAACGTCATATCATCCAAATTGCCCACAGGGGTAGGCACGACATAAAGGATTCCGGACATTAACTAAACTTTTGTTCGATAGCAGTAATAAAGCGTGCGGCCGTTTCTTCTTTTTGATCCCACCCGTATTCGTCGGAAATGTGTGCATGAATGAATTCCATGGCCTCTTCTAAGTTGTCCAAAGTATTCAATTGGCTCACAACGCGATTGAAATCTTCTTGGGAACCGTCAAAGAGGTCTTTGACGAACCCGATACGGTCGTTCAATCCAAATTTTAGCACATTACCGGCTAATCTGTCGTTCAAACTTTTCTTTTCCGCAGCTGGGGCTGGAGCAAATATATCATGTTGTGCAAGAGTCTCGTCGGCCACAAGTGGTGCCGCAGCAGGGTCTTCCTCTGTTACAGGTTCCACAGGCATCTCTTCCTCAGTTGGCATAACTTCCATCACTGGCTCAACAACCTCAGGAGCGGACTCGGGTGCGGCAATTTCAGGCTCGGCCTCCTCTACAGGGACGTGTTCCGGCTCAACGGCTTGAGGTTCTGCCTCCGGAGCTGAGGTCTCTGCAGGTTCTTGAACCTTCGGCAGTTCAACGACCGGTGCAGGTGTTGCTGCCGCTTCTTCTTGCAACGCGTTGAGCTTGGCCTCTAGTTTTGCCTTGAGGTCTGCAGCGGCTTTTTCAAAAGGTGCGGCTATCTCCGCTTCCAAACTGTAATAGCGGAACTCGTTAGACAGTTCCAAGAGTTGTTGGGCGGCCTCAGCGTGAGACAATCCACCGATGTTTAAGGCTAATTCGGCTAATTTCTGCTCGCTGCTTTTTCTGCTAAAAGAGGGGTCTTTGCTCTGCATCTTATTCTCTACCTTTAATGCCTTGAATGTACCACTAAAGTACCTCCATGTTTCACTCAGGAATAGAATTTAACCAACAATCGGGCGGATGGATTGAAGTCGTCTGTGGCCCCATGTTTAGCGGTAAGACCGAAGAGTTGATTCGTCGTATGCGTCGTGCTCAAATTGCCGGTCAGAAAGTTGAGATTTTCAAGCCAGCTTCAGATGTGCGTTACGACAATGAGGCCGTGGTTAGCCACGATAAAAATTCCATTCCTTCGACACCGGTAGAAAGCTCATCCAATATGTTGTTGCTTGCAGATGATGTGCAGGTGGTGGGCATTGATGAAGCTCAATTTTTTGACGACGGCCTTGTAGAGGTTGCCAATGCTTTGGCTAACCAAGGCAAGCGCGTCGTTATTGCCGGTTTGGATCTAGACTTTAAAGGAAGACCTTTTGGTCCTATGCCGAACCTACTGGCCACGGCAGAATACGTGACCAAGTTGCACGCGATCTGCAAGCGTACCGGAGGTCCGGCTCACTTCAGTCATAGAATTGTAGCTGGCGACCAAACCTTCATGCTCGGAGAGACTGAAGCCTACGAGCCGGTGAGCCGTTTGGTCTATAACATGTTGAACAATAAAAAGAGTGGGAATACAGGCACATGATATCGCCGCACCTAGTGGTGCTCATCTGGTGGGGCCGTCTCAGACGTTCCTGCATTTTGCCTTTGATTCCCGTCGAATGAATGCGTCGGTTCCGACGTGTTTTATTGCCCTTACTACTGCATCGAATGATGGGCACCAATACATAGAAGAAGCCATTTCTCGTGGTGCGGTAGCTGTTGTTTGTAAGGGTGCCGGGCCTTGGGCAGCGCAATACCCCGGCATAAGTTTTATCGAACATAACCATCCGATCGAGGTACTGCAACAATGGGCCAGCACTTGCAGAAAGTCCTTTGAGTGTCCAGTATTGGCCATTACGGGTTCCAACGGCAAGACCATCGTAAAGGAATGGATGTTCCAATTATTAGGGGCACCCGAAAACGTGCACCGTACGCCAGGAAGTTTCAATAGCTCTATTGGGGTTCCTTTGACCCTCAGTGCGTTGCAGCAAGAACATGTGGCCGCAATTGTAGAGGTAGGCATTGATCGACCCAAGACCATGGCGGCGATGTGTGCCTTAGTTGCTCCCACATTCGGAATTTTCACAACGTTGGGCGATGCTCACGGAGAGCACTTTGAGAGCGATGAAGAGAAGTTTGCCGAGAAATGGCAGCTCATGGCAACATGCGAGAAGATTGCTGCGCATCGCCGTTGGATTGATCAGGCCACCGCGCAAGGTTTGCACGTGCCCGAAGCGTTGATCTGGGGCGACGGTGAGCAATGGGATCCTTCGGCTTTAGGGCTGGATACCGATAAGGATCCTCAAATCATAGAGAACAAAATGAATGCCTTCTTGGGTGCTCTGTTATTGGGCGCGGAGGAAGGCGCTGCGAAGGCGCGTTTGACTGGTTTGGAGCCTTTGGAAATGCGCATGAATTTAGTGCCTGCACGCGACGGCGGGTATTTGTTGGAAGATACCTACAGCTCAGATTTAGAGAGCTTGCATTGGGCGCTAGAAGAATTGGCCTTACAACATACCGCAAAAAAATGGGCTGTGCTCAGCACGTTGAGCGCGCCGGCATGGACGGACACAGCGAAGGAGATGGTCGAAAAGTATGGATTTGACCGGGTTTGGTGGATTTCGAATAAGGACCAATTATCTCAACTCACCGCAGAGTTTTCAGCCTTGAATTTGGTAGATACTACTGTGCTCATCAAAGGGCAGCGCCGCTTCGGCATGGAGCGTTTTGCTGCTACGCTCAGGAAACAGCCGCACCCTACCTGGGCGGAGGTGAACCTCGGGGCGATGCGACGCAACCTGCAAAAATTCCGCGCCAAGCTCAGTCCTACGACCAAGACTATGGCGATGGTAAAAGCCGATGCCTACGGGACCGGGATTTTAGAGGTGGCGCGTTGGTTGGAAAACGGTCATATAGATTACCTCGGGGTAGCCTTTAGCCAGGAGGCATTGTTGCTTCGTGCTCAGGGGATCGTGGCGCCGATTATGGTGATGAACGCCGAGCCCACGCAGTTCAAGGCCTTGGCCCAGGCGGATTGTGAGGTGGAGTTGTTTTCTATGGACCAATTAGTTCCTTATCTCCAAGACCCTGCTTCGGATACGGTGCTTAAAATCCACCTGAAAGTGGATACAGGCATGCATCGATTAGGTTTTGCACCGACGGCCGTACCCGTAGTGATGGAGGAGTTGTACCGACATAAACATATCGAAGTGGTGGGCGTATTCTCGCATTTGAGTAGTGCAGGAAATGCAGAACACGACGGGTTTACCCAAGAACAATTTAATCGATTTGAAACCGCGTTAGAACAGGTGCGTTCGTACTACCCAGCTGCGATGGGACATATCTTGAATACCCAAGGTATTGCGAGGTTCCCAGAGCGGGAATACCAGATGGTGCGTTTGGGCATAGGGCTCTACGGTTTGGGCGCATATGAGGGCATGGAGCCGTTGGAGGAGGTGGTGCAATGGAAGTGCCGCATTTCCCAAGTAGGCGAAGCACTCCCTGGCGAGTCCGTGGGGTATAGCCGCGGCTTTGTCGCAGATCGTGCCGTTCGCTATGCGACTCTTCCGGTGGGGTATGCCGATGGGCTCTCACGTCATTTGAGCGGCAGAAAAGGTCAAGTGATCATTGGCGGCCAAGCATGCGCTATTCTCGGAAATGTGTGCATGGACATGGTGATGGTGGATGTCAGCGAGGTGGCCGTGATAGCTGGCGATGAGGTAATTATTATTGGCGCCGGTCAAGGGGCAAAAGATCTGGCCCATGCGGCGGGGACTATTGGTTATGAAGTGCTTACGGGAATTGGCTCCAGAGTGCCCAGATTCTACCTCAAGGATTGATGCTTACGGCTGCTAAGCGCAGTCAATGCCACCATAAAAGTCAACAGAAACACCCCGGCCTGTTTATCCAAAAAACTTTCGGTCATGCTGCCCATCAAAAGGGCAATCCAGGCGTAGCTCATACTGCCGGTGCTTTGGGTTAAGCCCCAAAGGAAGATGCCTGCTATCAGTAAGAAAGCAATGATGCCTCCTTCGGCCCAACTTTGGATCCAGACGTTGTGAAAATCGTATCGGAACTCGTGGAGGTAATAGGGCTCTTTTTTATTGTAAAATGTAGCGTGGCAGGTCAGCAATTTCTCGTGCAGTACATCCTCGCCATTGCCATTGCCTACGCCAAGGAGTGGCGTCTCTTTTATGATATCAATACCGTATTTCCAAAGGAAGATGCGGTGGTTCGTCTGCTTGCCCTCCACCATTCTGTCTACGCTGCGAAGTTCATTGACTAAATCCTCCACACGCCCTGAAGGACCGGGCAGGGTTAAGACTATGGCGCCTAGAGCAGCGAGGGCGATGGTGCCCCATCGAAGGATGTGTTTACGCCACGAGGGATTGCGGCGGTAGAGCTCGAATAATCGGGCCATAATTAATACCGGAACGGCCAACAAATGAATTCGGGCGCTGAGGAAAATCACCCCCATAAGCAGCCACAGTACGGCTATGGCACTTGCCCAACTCACTCCCTTGGGTTCCGACCAAATCCTGCGCTCTAAAATGAGTGCTGCGATGATCAAATACAAACTTTGAAAATGAATCCCAAGTCTTTCACCTAAGGCAAAATCATTGTAGCTCACCCAACCAAAATTGACCAGACTGTAGCCAAAAATTGCGGTCCAGCTCAAGGTGGTGGCCCACGCAAAGGCATCGGCGAACCGGCGCCCCCAACGCTGCGGATTCTCTACCAAAATACCATTTGCCAACACGCCCATCAGCCCGAAAGGCAATATCATCACAACATCCGCCCAACCTGCCGATCTGTTGTCGCTCCAATACACAGCAATGAGTTCCCAGTCTATGAAGGCCGCGAACAAGAGCATCGGCCAAATCTTCGGTGCCAATTTTCCAAACACTAAAAAACCAATAGCCCAAGCAATGAGCCCGTAGATAGGGCTGAGCCATACGAGCGCTAAGGGCAGAAGAAAAGCCGCCGCATAGCCGGTGAAGCGAAATAGGTTTTGTTGCATCACCTACTTAACGCTCAAAAGTCTTTGAATAGTACTAGGTTGGTGTAAAATATCGGCCGCGATGACCACCACCTCATCGGCCTGCAGCCCACGCTCCAGCGTTCCCGCCGTCCCGAATTTTTTAGAGACCAAATAATCCTCAAGGTATTCGACCATCGCGTCTTTGTCCGTTTCCAACACCTTGCCACGGCGCTCTGCAAGCACCGCCATCCAACTTTCCACATCTTCTTTCGTGATGTAATCCATCTCATCAACATCCTCCAACAAGCGCTCTAATTGGAGCTCACCGATGCTGGTGAATTCAAAATCTTCCTCCTCTAAAACTTGTGTAAAGGCCTGCCATAAATCTTCGCTCATGGTAAAGGCAGCAGCACCTTGTTTTGGGTCCAATTCCGGCAATACGTGCCCCGCAAATTTCAAATCCAACGCTTTGGCATTCAACGCCGCCACAGCCTCTGGATAATAAGGCGATTGCAACACACTATCCGGGGCAATGCCCTCACCGTCCACCACGGGCCTTCCAGCTGCCGTGGTAAACATCTTACTCTCTTGCTTCTCCTCTCGCTCGCCATCTTCGTCGCGGTCGTAATTCACCTTTTGAATACAACGTCCTGACGGCGTGTAGTATTTGGCAACCGTGACCTTCATTTGTGCCCCAAAGGGCAGCGGGTGCACCTGTTGTACCAATCCCTTTCCGAAACTTTGCTCGCCCAAAATCACTGCGCGGTCAAAATCTTGTAATGCACCTGCTACAATCTCCGAAGCAGAAGCACTGGCCCCGTCTATCAACACGGCCACCGGTCCTTTGGGCCAGAGGGCGCGGCCCTGAGTGCGGTATACGTCTTGAATTTTCCCGCCGCGCCCACGAGTAGAAACGACGGTATCCGTGGTTTCAATAAAGAAGCTCACGATTTTCACGGCCTCCATCAACAAGCCACCGCCATTGCCGCGGAGGTCTAAAATAAAGGCGTTGGCACCTTGAGATTTTAGGTCCCGAATGGCCGTGCCCACTTCTGCACTGGCGCGCTCGGTAAAGGCGTCGAGGTAGATGTATCCCGTACCGTCCTCACGAAGTCCATAGAAGGGAACTGGGTTTTGGACGATATCCTCTCGGTTGAAGGTATAGGTTTGAGCAGGTGAGTTGTAACGGCCTATTTCCAAAGTGACCTCTGTTCCGGGGGTGCCTTTGAGTAGGGTGCTGACCTCTGAAGTGCTCTTGCCCGTGGTAGAGGTGTTGCTCACGGCACGAATGTGATCGCCGACCTGCAGCCCAGCTTTGGAGGCAGGACCGCTGGGGTGGAGGGATGAAATAAAAATCTCGTCATCTACCCGCTGAATGGTACAGCCAATGCCGCCGTAAGCGCCAGTTTGAAGCAGGCGCACATCCTCTATTTGGTCCTCGGGATAATAGACGGTATACGGGTCTAATTGGCGTAACATCCCTCTAATGGCACTACCCACTGCCTGTTCCACACTGACCTCATCGACATACTGGGTCTGCACCTCGCGCAAGACGTTGGTGAAGATTTCCAATTGTTTGCTGGTTTCGAACGGATCGCCTTTCGAGGCGCTCATCATTAGTGCTGCTGCTATGGCGGTCAAGCCAAGAAGAAGTTTACGCATGGTTGGGGTTATCTTGGTTATAGGCCTCGATTAGAGCGAGGAATCCTTTTTCTAAGAACGCATAATCATTGGTCCTGTTGCCCAGGTAGCGAATGGACCAGATGTGGGTTTTTTCGGGCCGATTAATTTTATGCTTGTGCAATCTGTACAGCTCTCGCATCTGCCTCTTGGTGCGATTGCGATCCACAGCGCGCTTGAGTCCACGCTTGGGCACCACAATGGCCACCTGTCGGTCCACGCCTTCTGGCACTGGGGCTTCCATGTATTTCAAGGAAAACGGGAATGCCTTCAACGGGGTGCCTTCCGTGAAGAGCGCATCGAACAAAGTTCGGCTGGTAAGTTTCTCGTTTTTTGAAAATGTGAACTGCATAAAAAAAGCCCGACTGTGTGAGCCGGGCTTGAAATTTACGCTATTTCTTACTTTTTGTTGACCTCTTTGATATAATCACTGATGGCTTTCGTCATCGAAGGGGTATCTGGCGTTGGGGCAGGGATATCTACCACCAAGCCATTTCTCTCTGCTTCCTTCTGCGTCGTCGCACCGAAACAAGCCAAACGAGTTTTGTTTTGCTTGAACTCTGGGAAGTTCTCGTACAACGACTTGATCCCAGAAGGAGAGAAGAACACAAGGATGTCGTAGAATACATTTTCCAAATCGCTCAAATCACTTACCACCGTCTTGAATAGTATGGCACGCGTGTAGTCGATTTTTGCCTCTTCCAAGGCATTCGGAATCTGAGGCTTCAAGCTGTCTGACGAGGGCATCAAGAATTTCTCATTCTTGAATTTCTTCAACGTTGGAATCAACTCTTCAATGCGGATGTTGCCGTGGTAAATTTTACGCTTGCGGTACACCACGTATTTCTGTAGGTAGTAGGCAATGGCCTCTGAGATACAGAAGTAGCGAATGTCTGGGCTGATTTGCACGCGCATTTCTTCACACATACGGAAGTAATGATCAACGGCATTCTTCGATGTGAAGATGACATTTCTAAAGTCTCGAATCTGGATTTTGTCCTTTCTAAAGTCGGAGGCGGTAACACCTTCTACGTGAATAAAGGAACGGAAATCGATTACAACCTTGTGCTTATCCGCCACAGCGGAGTACGGGTTGTTCTCGTTGGCAGGTTGAGGTTGGGAAATCAGGATGGATTTAACTTTCGTCTTTCTATCTTCTGACATAATTCGGCTAGCGCATGGCTAGATATAGAGGTGTTAGTTCGAGCGCACAAAGGTACAAAACTGCGTAGACTCTTACACCAATAGTCGTAAAATGAACAAAACCTTGGTGTTTAATGGAGAAAATGACCAATCCTACGGCGTGACCTGTGGCAAGGATGCCGAGGATAATGTCTCGGGCCTCGGGCCAAATCCAATGAATGGCAAGAATGAGTATTGCGGTGCCGAGGTAGATTAGGGCCAATTGTGGCAAGCGTCTCATACTCAACCAAGTCATGTGCTTGTTGGCCGGCTTGAATAATTGGGCCAAAAGATCCGCTGCCAACACGCGCAGCAACAATATCCCTGGGAGCACGAGCAATCGCTCACTCCACAGTAACTGATCGAACGCGACGCCCAGGGCGAGAAAAGAAGCGGCGAGTACTACGGCCCACATCAACAAAAATGCACGCCAATCCAGCGGTTCATCTTCGTCCAAGGTGCCTGTGGTCCATTGTAAAAAGAATTGGGGCTCAACCAGCCGTATGCCGGCCATCAACCCCAATAATGCTATTATAGTCCACTTTGCGCCCATCAGGGCACAAAATTACTGTAAAATCACGTGTTTGTACTGCGTAGTACCGTCTAAATATGTGGCATGCACAATGTAGTTGCCTCTCGCCAATGCGCTCACATCCAAAACCGCACGACCGTCCACAACCTCGGCGCTCTGCTCAAGGATAATAAACCTGCCTATGGTATTGAACAACTCCACTTTAGCCAACTCTTCATGGCCAATGCGAATGAAATCCGCCGCGGGATTTGGTCCCACGATCAGGCCTTTTAATTCGCCCTCTTCTACATTGGCTTGGCTCTTATACAAGGTCTTTGTCTCAGTCAACACATAATCACCCTGGTAATTTCCGTTGCCGTTGGTGAAGTTCACTGCCACATAAATGGTCACGCTGTCTGGGTAAGAGGAATCTTCGAAGGTGAAGTTCCAACCGATGCTGTCATTCGATACTGACGTACTAGAGCTTTGGTGTGTAAAGTAGTTGCCCGTCTTCTTGACCCCCGAGCTGGCGGTCAACGTGCTCACAGAATTTCCGCTCGCATCCTCGATGCTGGCCATAAAACCAATTTTTGTTGCCCCGCCGTTCGGCAATACGCCTAAGGCCACATTCACGGCCTGGTTGTCGACCAAATTTGCCTGATCCGTATTGATAATGATCTGCTCATTGCCGTTCGGAGAACCGCCGCTGTGGCAGTACCCGCCAGAACACGTCTGTCCGTTCGATGCCGGAGAACCGCTGCGCCCTGAAGGTGAGCCACCGGAATTTGTGTAGGAATAATGCACCATCCCGAAGATGGCGAAAAGGAGTAGTGCTTTTTTCATAAAAACGCTATTTAGGTTGTACAATGTAAGGCTATTCAATGAGTGCTTGGGGTCCAATTCTGGATAAATTTTGTTCATAATAGAACACTGAATTCGCTATTGTGTTCTAATTTCAACACCTGAAAACAATCACAGAACAATGGACGTATTTCAACACCCGGACTATTACCTCTTAGACGAGTTGCTCTCTGAGGAGCATAAAATGGTCCGCGACGCTACCAGAGATTGGGTAAAACGCTCTGTTTCTCCCATCATTGAAGACTATGCGCAACGCGCTGCCTTCCCAGAACACCTTGTCAAGGAAATGGGGGAGGTAGGACTTTTTGGTCCCTACATTCCTGAGGAATATGGTGGCCCAGGCCTCGACCACATCTCCTATGGATTGATGATGCAAGAGGCAGAGCGCGGCGATTCAGGTATCCGATCCACCTGTAGTGTCCAAAGTTCACTCGTCATGTTCCCTATCTATGCCTATGGCTCAGAAGAGCAGAAGCAGCGCTTCATACCAAAACTAGCCACTGGAGAATACCTCGGATCTTTCGGGTTGACCGAGCCAAACTTCGGCTCGAATCCTGGCGGCATGACCACCAGCTTTAAAGATGCCGGCGACCACGTCATTCTCAATGGGGCCAAAATGTGGATCTCCAATGCTCCCTTCTGCCACGTCGCAGTCGTGTGGGCAAAAAACGAAGAAGGCCGCATAAAAGGATTGATTGTTGAGCGTGGCATGAAGGGCTTTACCACCCCGGAAACCCACAACAAATGGTCGCTCCGTGCCTCCGCCACCGGAGAGCTGGTGTTCGACAACGTAAAAGTACCCAAAGCCAATATTCTCCCGGGCCGCGACGGTCTAGGAGCACCGCTTTCCTGTCTAGATAGCGCCCGTTTCGGGATCGCTTGGGGCGCCATCGGTGCCGCCATGGATTGTTACGATACGGCCTTGCGTTATTCCAAGGAGCGCATTCAATTTGGGAAGCCTATTGCCGGGTTCCAATTACAGCAAAAGAAGCTCGCCGAAATGATCACCGAGATCACCAAAGCGCAGTTACTCACCTTCCGTTTGGGCCAGCTCAAAAATGAAGGCCGCGCCTCCTCAGCGCAGATTTCCATGGCCAAGAGAAACAACGTCGACATGGCCATTCACATCGCTCGTGAAGCACGCCAAATGTTGGGTGGAATGGGCATCACTGGAGATTTCTCCATCATGCGTCACATGATGAACTTAGAGTCCGTTATCACCTATGAAGGAACGCATGACATTCACTTGCTAATCACAGGGCTAGATATCACTGGAGAGAACGCGTTCGTCTGAGTGAGCCGGCGCACAGGACCCTTCTTTTTACATTAAAAACGCGTCCTTCGGGGTGCGTTTTTTAGTTGCTGATTCTGATGATGTTTATGCCGTCGAACGTACAGCTGAATTCCTTTACGGGGAGCGTGTAGGAGGTATCAATGCTCTGCCCGTCGAGGAGTTGGTACTGGTGGCTGTTGCAGCCGCAGGTCAAGTATAAATCGCCGTTACTGCTGGATAAAACGCCACAACCGTCGGCCCAATCATAGGGACAGGCCAGTTCGTAGGCGGCGAAATCGTAGAAGGCTTGGTCGTAGTATCTGCGGTAAATCATGATGCCGCCGTGGCCTGCATTGGGCAAGTATAATTGGCCCCCGATAACCGTTAAATTGAAGCTCGATGGATCGCTCAAATAAATGGTTTCGTCCACATAAGGTTCCGGAATATCATAGTTCACAGTTGTCGAATTACATCCAACGATGGTAAAAAAACCCGCAAAAACAAGGATTAACCCTTTGATATTCAATACTTCTAGCTTCTTCATTTCGGTGGTCAAGATAAGCGGTTTTTCATTGCCGAATAAGGCCTTCTGCGTATTATATTTACATCCTTGTAACCCAACATAAAGCCAGTTTTTATGGTTAAAAGATTACTCACGCTTGTTATGGCCCTCGGCATGGTCCTCGGTCACGCACAATCTCGCCCTGGTTCTCTCCAGGGAACTGTGAAGGACAAGCGCACCGGTGAAGTCATTCCTTTTGCAACCGTCATTGTTAAAGACAAAGACATTGTCTTAACCACAGGAACGACAGATTTCGATGGAAAGTATAACATCAATCCAGTAGACCCAGGAACGTACAATGTAACGTGTAAGTTCATAGGGTATGCAGATTTCAACCTCAACGGCGTAAGCGTATCGCCAGGGAGACCAAAGGTGGTAAACTTCGATATGACCATTGAAAGTCAGATGATTCAAGAGGTGACCGTTATAGCTCAGGAAGAACTGATTGAAACGGGTAAAACCTCTGAGATCGTTAGCGCGGAGGAAATAAAAAACCTTCCCTACCGTAACCTAAGTCAGATCGTTGGTACGACCGCTGGGGTATTCCAGCAGGATGGTTCGGGTTCGTTCAACGTACGTGGTGCACGTTCATCGACCAATGTGGTCTTCATTGATGGGGTGAAGGTTCGTGGTAATGTCGATATTCCGCGTGATGCAATCCAATCTACCGAGGTGATTACGGGTGGTCTTCCAGCACAGTACGGTGATGTTACCGGTGGTGTAATTTCCACTACCACCAAAGGCCCTGCGCCATACTACTTTGGTTCTACGGAATATTTGACCAGCTCATTATTTGATAATCAGCACTATAACCTGGGTGCGTTGACGCTTGGGGGTCCAATTATTAAAAACAAAGCAGGCCAAAGTGTACTTGGGTTCCTTTTGGCCTCTGAATTCCAATACAGCAAGGACGGTTCACCTCGTTCATTGCCCACCTACAAAGTGAAAGGCGAGAAATTAGGTGAGTTGCAAGCCAACCCTCTGGTGCCAGCTTCCAGCGGGTTCGGGGTTTTGAACGCAGCGGATTTCTTGACACGTGAGGATTTGGTGTCACAGAACTACCGCGAAAATGTAGCTGGCCGTGCCGTGCGTATGTCGGGTAACTTGAAATTGGTCACTTCAAAAACCACAACGCTCACGCTTGGGGGACGATACAACATGAGCCAGGGTACTTCGGGCAGCCGTTTCAACGAGCTCATGAACTACGACAACAACGGCGAATATTTCCGTCAAGACGTCAGTGGTTATTTGCGTTTCCAACAGCGCTTTGGTACGCCAAGCGACACTTCAAACTCTTTAATTCGCAACGCGTTCTACACGATCCAGGTAGATTTTACTCGTAACAACGGGTACAACCGCGATGCACGTCACAAAGACAATATTTTCAACTATGGACACATTGGTAAGTTTACAACGACCTACCGTCCGCTGTATGTGATGGGTTCAGATACCATCACCGATCCAAACGACCCGAACTATGGGAAGGTCATGGACGCATGGACGCAGGCTGTATGGCAAAGCGTCGGTGTAGCTTATGAAGCTTCTGAAAATAACCCTATTCTATCCAACTACACTTCGAATTTCTACAACTTCGTAGATAATTCATTGATCTTCAACAGCGCACGTTCATTGGAAGATATCCGTGCAGGTGGTGGTTTGTTGAACGGTGATCAGCCTTCATCCGTTTATGGATTGTGGGGCAACGTAGGGGGTAACCAAGCGGGATATTCGAAATTCATGAACGACCAGTTCCGTATAACCGCATCTTCGACCTTTGATATTAAAGACCACTCACTCATCGTGGGTGTGGAGTATGAGCAGCGTTTCGACCGTTCGTACTCTCTAGGTGCAACGGGTCTTTGGACTTTGATGCGTTTGTTGCAAAACGATGCCATCCGAGAATTGGACCTTAATAATCCTGTTGCTTCATACGATAACAATGGAGTATTCCAGGATACCTTGTCGTATCCACGTCTGTTTGATGCAGGCAAGCCTAGAACATTTGATCGCAACTTGCGTGAGAAACTAGGAATGGACCCGGATGGAACAGATTGGTTGGACATCGATAGCTACGATCCATCAACGTTCACGCTGGACATGTTCAGTGCGAATGAACTTCTCAATATTGGTTCTGGACAGTATGTAAGCTACTTTGGATACGACTACCTAGGAAACAGATTAACTTCTCGTCCTTCATTAAACGACTTCTTCTCTACTGATGCACAAGGGAATTCGAACCGTACAGTAGGTGCTTTCGAGCCTATCTACATGGCGGGATACATCCAAGATCAGTTTACCTTCGAAGATCTCTTTTTTAACATTGGGGTGCGTGTGGATCGTTTTGATGCGAACCAACCGGTATTGGCAGATCCATTTGTATTGTACCCAGCGTACACCGTGGGCCAACTAGACGCGACTTCACTAGCAGGCTACAACGTTCCTGAAGGGATGTCTCCTGATGCTGTGGTATATGTAGACGATCAAGAGAACCCATCTTCAATTGTGGGTTACCGTGACGGATTTACTTGGTACACTGCCGCAGGTGAAGTAGAAGCTAACCCGAAGAACATTGCAGATATCAGTGGTGGTATCAAGCCTTTCTTGAAAAAACCAGGTATTGAAGACCAAAAGCTAGCCGTCACTGCAGACGAAAGCTTCAAGGATTATGTACCTCAGGTAACAGTGAGCCCTCGCGTTTCATTCCAGTTCCCTATTTCGGATGAGGCGGAATTCTTCGCACATTACGACATCTTGGTTCAGCGTCCGGATCCAGGACTGAACCGTATGAACCCGATCACCTACTTGCAGTTGGAGAATGGACAAAACGGTAGCTTCCTAGCAAACCCAGATTTGAAACCACAACGTACCACAGATTACGAGATCGGTTTCCGCCAAAAATTGAACGATAACAGCGCCTTGAAATTGAGTGCCTTCTACCGCGAGATGCGTGATATGATGCAGACCTTGAGTTTTACAGAGGCCTATCCTATTACCTACATCGCTTACGGAAACTTGGATTTCGGTACGGTGAAAGGATATACAGTAGCCTACGATCTGCGCCGTACAGGCAATGTTCGTTTGAACGCGAACTACACCCTTCAGTTTGCAGATGGTACAGGGTCAGGAGCCAATTCTGGTGCCAACATCGCACGTTCTGGCCAACCTAACTTGCGCTACATCCTTCCTTTGAGCTATGATTCACGTCACCAAGTAGTGATGAACATGGACTACCGTTACGGTGGAGGTCCAGCCTACAATGGTCCGGTTTGGTTCGGCATGCGTATGTTCGAAAACGCTGGGGTGAACGTAGTATTGAACGCTAACTCAGGTACTCCATATACTCGTCGTTCATTGGCTTATGGTTTGACCGATGGTGCGACGCCTATTACGGGTAACATCAATGGTTCTCGTTTACCATGGAGCTTCCGTATCGACGCTACTGCAAACAAAGTTTGGAACTACAGCGAAGGTCCGTTCAGCAACTTTGAAATTTACGTTCAGGTGTTGAACGCATTGAATACTCAGAACATCTTAGGCGTGTACTCGTTCACGGGTTCTCCATCAGACGATGGTTACTTGAGTTCTCCCCAGGGACAGAACGCCATCCAGTTCCAAACGAATGCACAGTCTTTTGCAGACTTGTACAACATCAGTTTGGCTAACCCAGGACTTTACAGTTTGCCACGAAGAATCCGTTTGGGTCTTCGCATTGGACTATAATATTTAAGAAGCACAGGAAAACAGCAATATGAAAAAAGCGTATCTCCTTTTACTAGCCTCAATCGCCGCCTTGCCACTATCCGCAAGAGAAGTGCAAGGTGCTGCCAAGACCGGTGAAACCACAGGCTCTATGAAAACCGTAGAGGAATTGTGTCAGCCGTCGAAAGCGCAGAGCGATTTGAGTATAAACAACGTGCGTGCAACCATCCTCGGTGGTGGCGATATGTGGTGGGATTTGAACACCGCTCGCTACGAGGTGCCGAAGGGTTCAAACAAGCACTCGATGTTCGCGGGTTCTCTTTGGCTCGGTGGTGTTGATGAGGGTAACCAACTAAAATTGGCCGCCATGACCTACCGTCAATCAGGGAACGACTACTGGCCTGGTCCATTGACTACGGATGGTACTGCATCGATCAACAAAGAAATTTGTGATAAGTACGACCGCCACTGGATCATCATGCGTGAGGAAGTGGACGTACACAAAGCTTGGTTGGAGTGTTTGGATGATCCAGATTGTGACGACACCGAACTCTTCCCAGGTTACGAAGCACAGATTCCTGAAAGCATTAAAGAATGGCCAGGTAATGGGGTAGATGGTGAATTACCTTACCAATTAGCTCCGTTCATTGACCGCGATGGTGATGGTGTATACGATTACTTGATCGACTACCCAGCCTACGATATCGATAAAGAATATGATTGTCGTGATAAAGAAACTGATGTACTCTACGGTGACCAAACTATTTGGTGGGTATACAACGACCGTGGTAACGTTCACACTGAATCACAGGCAGGTGCACTAGGTTTCGAAATTCGTGCACAAGCCTTCGCTTTCTCTACTAATGATGAGGTGAACAACATGACCTTCAACAACTACCGAATCATCAACCGTTCAACCTTCCGTTTGACCAATACGTACTTCTCTACCTGGTTTGATCCGGATTTGGGGAACTACACGGATGATATTATTGGTTGTGATATTGCTCGTGGTCTAGGGTACTGTTACAATTCAGATACAGACGACGAAGGTCCATTGGGCTACGGTTTGAATCCGCCGGCTGTTGGTTTCGACTTCTTCCAAGGTCCTTTCGCAGATTACTTCGACGGTATCGACAACGATCGTGACGGTTGTGTCGATGGTGTGAAGGATCCTGAAACGGGAATTTGTGTTGCTGAAGATCCAACTACTGGTGTGAACGAGCGTATCATCATGAGCCACTTCATGTACTATAACAACACCTCTTCTAACATCTCTGGTAACCCTGCCAACGCTACACAGTTCTACAACTACATGAGAGCGTTGTGGAAGAACGGTTCTGAGTTGATCATTGAAACTCCTTCAGGTCCTGGAGATCTTGGAAACGGTGATGGTTTCGTAGCCTCAGGTAATGGTACTTCAACACAGTTTGCCTACCCAGGTATGTCTTACGACACTACCGGTGCTTACCCTCCATATTCTCCAGTAGATTGGTGGGAAAGCCCAGCGAACAAAGAGGATAAGCGCGGTCTTCACAGTGCGGGTCCATTCTCATTGGCACCGGGTGCCTTGAACTTTGTAACCACTGGGGTGGTATGGGAGCGTGACCTTATCAACAACGACCTTTTTGCTTCCGTTGAAAAAGTCATCATCGCAGATGATAAAGCGCAGAAGCTTTTCGATAACTGTTTCCAGGTATTGAATGGTCCTGATGCTCCAGATGTAGAAATTCAAGAACTAGACCGTGAGTTGATCTTGAAACTCACCTATGGTCCTGGTAGCAATAACCTTGGGTTTAGCTACCGTGAGCGCGATCCACTTATTACAGTGAATCCTGACGACCGCGATTCTATTTTGAACGTGAATCCAGATTTCTTCGATTACACTTTTGAAGGATTCCAAATCTTCCAACTTGCGAACAGCGATGTGAGCATATCAGACCTTTACGATCCTACACAAAGCCGTATGGTGGCACAGTGTGATATCAAAAATGGTTTGACTCAGCTTATCAACTGGGAAGTGGATCCAGATTTGAACGCTTTGGTACCACAGGATATGACCTTGACCTCAAACAACGACGGTGTCTTCACTTCGTTCCAGATCAAGGAAGATGCCTTCGCTACAGGTGACCGTACACTCATTAACCATAGAGAGTACTACTTCACAGTGATTGCCTACGGTCAAAATCAATTTGAAGTATTCAACCCAACAACAGCGCCAGGCGGTCAAAAGATTCCATTCTTAGCAGGTCGTCGTAACATTAAGACCTACATGGCTATTCCTCACCAGATTGATTCTGAGAAGGGCGGTACTATCCAAGTGGCCCAGTATGGAGATGGACCAGAGATTAAGCGTCTAGACGGTATTGGTAATGGTGCAGGTGAACTAGAATTGACACCTGAAGAGGTCAATACAATTTTAGCGGGTAATGCTTCTGGCCAGCCGACCTACATGGGCGGTATGGGACCAGTAGACATTAAAGTTGTAGATCCACTTGAAGTAAAGAATGGCCAGTACACCTTGACTTTCGATGGTGCAAATAACAACGCTAAATGGGAAATCACGGATGGTGCAGGAGCAATCATTGCACAATCAGATTCTACAATCTCTTTTTACAACGAACAAATCATTCCAGGACTTGGACTTTCTGTTGCTGTTCAGCAAGCTCCATCGCCGGGTGGTGATAATGAAGGCATCTATGATAATGGGGTAATTTTCTCAGAAATCATTTACGAAGACCCGTCGAAAGAATGGTGGTCGGGTATTAAAGACGATAAGAGCTATTCGCCGTACAACTGGATTCTAGCAGGAACGAATACCTTCCCAACCGAGGAACCTGCAACGCTATATCCAGATCAAAACGGTGATGCTAAAGGACACTTTGAGAATATCGTTGATGGTACTTGGGGTCCTTACATGTATGCGTCGGCTAACAATAGAACTGTAGTCAACGGTTACAATAATTACGGTATGGGGCCTGCGGTTAGTATAGGTAGAAATTTGGCTGATGCCGAAGATTTACATTCAATAGATATTGTGTTTACTGATGATTCGAATTTATGGACGCGTGTGCCGGTATTCGAATTAGCCGAAGATGAAAACTTGAGTGAACATGGAGATAAGAAATTGACACAGCGCCAAGATACCTCATGGACCTTGGAGAATGGACAACTTAAGCGTGCCCCAGCCATGGAGCCGGGTTGGTCTTACTTCCCAGGATATGCTATTGATATCGAAACGGGTAAACGTTTAAGCATGGCCTTCGGCGAAAATTCATGGTTGCCAGGTGAGAACGGTAGCGACATGTTGTGGAATCCCACAGATCGCGAATTCTTGCCGCCAGGTAATACCGTAAATGGTGGTTACGTGTTCGGTGGTCAGCACTATATCTATGTATTCGCAGATCAGGATAAGATTAGTGGTAGCATTACGGATCTTGCCTATACCGGAGCGAATATTAATAATTGGCCATTGAAGGATTTGATGGGGGACCTCGTGAAATCTGGTGGTATTGGAAACATTGCCAAGGCTAACTTCTGGCGTTCTGTTCGTTGGATCGGAATGCCAACACTGCGTCAAGGCATGGACTTCGATCCATATACAGAATTGCCAACAGAAACGCGAGTACGCATTCGTATGAATACGAGTTACAGCTCTCGTCAGTTGGCCGATGCTCCAAACAATGGCAATCCGCAATTCATGTTCAACACTTCGAACATTGCAACGAAAACATATGTCGATACTGTGGGATCAAGTGCGCTTGAAACCATTCGTGTGGTACCGAACCCATACTATGGATTCAGTACTTACGAAACCTCACAGTTGGACAATACGGTGAAAATCACCAACCTACCTGAAACCTGTACCATCAGCATCTTTACGACAAGTGGAACGTTGATTCGTCAGATCCGCAAGGACAACAGCATGACCTATGTGGAGTGGGATTTGAAGAACACCTACAACGTACCTATTGCTTCTGGGGTATATATCATCCACGTTGATGCGGGTGACCTCGGCGAGAAAATCGTGAAGTGGTTCGGTGCTATGCGTCCAGTGGATTTGAACTCATTCTAAGAGAAGAACTATTATGAAATTGAAATCATACCTCTCTATCGTTTTAACCGTAGCCACCTTCAGTATCGCTACTGCAGGTAACCCACAACGTGCGGGTTCAGCGGGTGCTTCGGAGCTTTTAATTAACCCTTTTGCGCGCTCTGCGGGCTGGGCTTCCGTGAACGTTGCCGGTGCAACAGGAATGGATGCAACCTTCTTAAACATCGCTGGTATTGCTGCGACGAACTTGAATACAGAAGTGACCTTCAGCAACACGCAATGGTTGGTCGGTGCCGGCATTAACATGAACGGTGCCACGCTGGTACAGCGCGTGAGTGATGTAGGCTTCCTTACCCTAGGATTGAGTGCCTTTGATTACGGCGAGTGGGAAGTAACCACAGAAGATCAACCGGAAGGAACAGGTGCAACCATTAGCCCTCAAAGTTTGGTGATTAACATGGGTTATGCTCAGAAGTTTACCGAGAATATCTACGGAGGTGTTAATGTCAAAATGTACAGCAGCTCTATTTCGAACCTAAACACTAATGGGGTTTGTTTTGACGCAGGCGTTCAGTACCGTACAGGTGAAAACGATAAGTATAAGTTTGGGATCACATTGAAGAATGTGGGTCCAAGTGTTACCTATCAAGGTGATGGTTTTGGGGTAACCTTGCCAGTACCGACCTATGGTGTAGCCTATTCACAAACATTTGAGAGCCGTTCGGCGAAATTCGAATTGCCGACGCAGTTGAGTATTGGAGGTTCGTACGATTGGTTGCTGCCAAAGGGAAAGGTAACCGGAGCGTTGAATTTTGCTTCGAATGCCTTTGAGAAGGATACTTACCATGCCGGTGTACAGTACAGTTTGAAGGAATTGTTCCAATTACGTCTAGGATATAAAGTCTTTGATAACCGTGCAGACGACCTAGGTACTTCTGCCATTTCAGGGATCTGTGGTGGATTTAGCTTCAATGTCCCAACTTCGGAGGAAGGAAGCTTTGCCATCGACTATTCGTACCGTGGAACGACTTCTGCATTCAGTGGAATTCACTCTATTGGAGTACGCATTAGCTTGTAATTCGGAAAGTTATATACCTTTGCATTATTAAAGTTTAAGAGAGGCCGTTTGGCCTCTTTTTTAGTAAGACTATTACAGAAATGTCATCAGTAAGTTATTACACCCCAGACGGGTTGAAAAAGCTACGTGCGGAATTAGAACACATGAAAACTGTGGAGCGCCCGCATATCTCTAATCAAATTGCCGAGGCAAGAGATAAGGGGGATTTGAGTGAGAATGCGGAATACGATGCGGCGAAAGAAGCTCAGGGGTTGTTGGAAATGAAGATTGCCAAACTTGAGGATGTCTTGGCCAACGCACGCGTATTGGACAGTGAGAACATCGATCTATCGAAGGTTGGTGTTTTGACCAAGGTCAAGTTGAAAAACGTGGCCAATGGTGCTACTATGTCTTACAGTCTCGTGGCAGAGAAGGAAGCAGATATCAAGCAAAGTAAGATTTCCGTGAGCAGCCCTATCGGAAAAGGTCTTCTCGGAAAGCGAGTAGGGGAGGTTGCCGAGATTCAAGTACCTCGCGGTACTATGAATTTTGAAATTCTCGAAATCACAATGGTTTAGAATATGTCTAGCATCTTCACCAAAATTATCGCTGGAGATATTCCTTGCTATAAGGTGGCGGAGGATGCACACAACATTGCCTTCTTAGACATTCGTCCTTTGAAAAAAGGCCACACACTTTGTGTACCGAAGCTTGAGGTAGACGAATTGTATGAATTGCCAGAGGAGGATTACCAACGACTAATGTTGTTTAGTCAGCGCGTGGCTAAGGCGCTTAAGAAAGTGGTGCCTTGTAAGCGAATAGGATCGATGGTCTTAGGAATGGAAGTGCCGCATGCGCATTTGCATCTAGTGCCTATTGAGGCCGAGCATGAATTAAGCTTTGCAAATACTCCTTTGTCTTTGAACAGTGAGGAAATGATGTCCATAGCGGCGTCTATTTTAGACGCTCTGGATTCTGCTGAATAAATTGTTCCCAATTTCCGCTCCGGCCTTTTTTGCCGGAGTTTTTTTTGCTCCCTGCGCCGTGTTTCGGAGATGCAATACCCGTGGTTTGATTGTGATGACACACGGCCACAGCCAGGGCATCAGAAGCATCTAGATAACGGTGTTCTGTCCCTGGGAACATCGCCTTGAGCATTCCGCTGACTTGCTCCTTACTCGCGTTCCCGTTTCCTACGATACTTTGCTTGACCAAACGCGGGCTGTATTCGAAAACCGGAATCTGTTTCGATAGAGCGGTGGCCATACAAACGCCCTGGGCACGACCTAGTTTCAGCATGGACTGCACATTCTTCCCAAAAAATGGCGCTTCGAGGGCCATTTCGTCTGGTGTATATAGCGTTACAATTTTGGAGAGTTCTTCGAAGATTTTAGCCAAGCGGGTGTAATGGTCCAATTTCGTATTGAACTTAATCACGTCCATCACCAAAGGCTTAATCTCACCCTTGATAATATGAACCACACTATACCCCATAACCACTGTCCCCGGGTCAACGCCCAAAATGACTTTTTCTATGGTCTGAGGTGTGGACATATTAGATCATTAATCCTACGATTGCAGCGGTGTATAGAGAGGCGACGGTACCTGCAATAAGTGCCTTGATACTGAGCTCGCTCAAATCTTTACGTCTCGACGGCGCAATGGTGCCAATACCACCAATCTGAATACCAATACTTGCAATGTTGGCGAACCCACAAAGCATGTAGGTACTGAGGGTGATTGAACGCTCTGAAGCGAACAGCCCAGCGTTTTTCATGTCGGTCAAAGTTACATAGGCATAGAACTCGTTGAGGATGGTTTTTTCACCAAGTAATTGGCCCACCAATAACAAATCCTCTGGCGGTACCCCAAGAATCCATGCGATCGGACTCAAAATTGCGCCCATGATGAATTGCAACGAGAAGGAGTCGTAACGTCCATTCGTGAAATCTGCTGCCCAAGCATTCAGGCCGGTCCAAGAACCGATACCCTCTACGAAAAGGTAGTTCACTCCATAAACGAGGGCGGTAAACACCAATAACATGGCACCGACATTCACGGCTAGCTTCACTCCTTCTGTGGTTCCGTTTGAGATGGCGTCAAGGGCGTTTGAACCCATATCTTGGGAACTGATTTCCGCCACTTCCTCTACATCTTCCGTTTCAGGCAATAGAATCTTTGCACTAATCAAGGCGGCAGGAGCCGAAAGGACAGAAGCGGTCAAGAGGTGTTTGGCAAAAAATAATTGACGTTCTGGATCATCACCGCCCAAATAACCGATGTAGGCGGCCAATACACCACCGGCGATGGTGGCCATACCTCCTGCCATCAAGCTGAGCAATTCTGAACGGCTCATCTTCGCGATATAGGGTTTTACCAGCAAGGGTGCTTCGGTCTGACCGATGAAGATATTACCAGCTGCGGCTAGCGATTCAGCCCCAGATAGTCGAAGTGTTTTCTGCATGACCCAAGCCATGGCCTTTACGACTTTTTGGAGAATGCCGAAGTAGTACAATAAAGAGGTAACTGCGGAGAAGAAAATGACCGTCGGCAATACTTGGAAAGCGAAAATATATGCTAAACCAATTTTTTCGCCGTCTGGATTTTCATCCGTAATTAGAGATCCAAACAAAAACATAGATCCTTCACGGGTAAAGTCCAACAAGGTGACTGCGGCGAGGCTGAATTTTTCAAAAGCCCAGCTCACGCCGGGAACTTTGAGGACGCACAAGGCCAGGATGAGTTGGAGCCCAAGGCCCTTCAAAACCATCCACCAATTAATAGCTTTTTTATTTGAACTGAAAAGCCACAACACGGCGGTGAGTACGGCGATTCCTAAAATACTTCTCAGAATCATTTGAGCTTATCTAATTTATCTCTCAGCCTAGCGGCTAGTTCATAATCTTCATTTTCCACCGCCTGCTCAAGCAATTGTTCGAGCTCTTCTCTACTTTGCTCTTCAAGAGTTTCCAATTCTTCTTCCTCCACTGTCGCTGTACCGTCCGCCTCTTGTTCTTCCTGAGGGGTGATTCCGGCTTGCTCCAGCAAGGAATCTAGCGCATAAATAGGGCATTCCACACGTACGGCTAGTGCCACTGCATCGGAAGGGCGAGAATCAAAAATCAATTGCTTGCCGTTTTCATCCACACTGTAAATACTGGCGAAGAAGATCCCATTGACCAAGCGGTGGATGACCACCTTTTCCACAATGACGTTCATCTCTTTGAGCATGTTGACCCAAGTGTCGTGGGTTAATGGACGGGGAGGGGCCACAGATTTCTCCATGGCAACGGCGATACTTTGCGCTTCAGCACCGCCTATAACGACGGGAAGCTTACGGCCTCTCTCACCTTTCTCGGCGAGGATGAGGGCATAAGCTCCTGACTTTCCTTGACTGTAAGAGAGTCCTTTTACAGTGAGTTCTACTTCATGCATTTAGTTGGCGGCCTTGAAGGCGCGCAGTTCCTCAATCAGCTGAGGAACAACTTCAAAAGCGTCGCCTACAATCCCGTAATCCGCGGCCTTGAAGAAGGGTGCTTCAGGGTCGGTGTTTATGGCTACGATAGTCTTCGACGCGCTCACCCCAGCGAGGTGTTGAATAGCGCCTGAAATTCCTACCGCAATATACAGATTCGGGTTGACTTGGATGCCGGTTTGACCCACGTGTTCACTATGGGGTCTCCACCCAATATCACTGACCGGTTTTGAGCATGCAGTGGCCGCGCCAAGCACGTCGGCGAGCTCTTCTATCATGCCCCAATTTTCAGGACCTTTCAAGCCTCGACCTGCGCTAACTACGATTTCTGCTTCCGGTAATGCCACCTTGCCGCTGGCGATGCTCACTTCATTGGTGGTGAGTTTATCGGTGCCCGCTGCTTCAGCTGAAGTGATTGTGCCTGCACCTGCTGCTTCTTTGATGCCGATGGCATTGGGAACGAAGCTGATGATAGGCAATCCGTTGTTCAATGAGATCGTTTCAATCCCCTTAGAGGAGAAGGCGCCACGCTCCACCGTTACAGGACTTGTGCTGGTCGGTGTGCCGGTAGTGTTGGTGCTCAACGCGCCGCTGGTCAATGCGGCAAGGGTAGGGGCAATAATTTTCCCCATGGCAGTACCTGCGACAACAACGCCTTGAGCGTCGCCTACGAGTCCTGCCAATTGCGCGCCTATACCGGCGCCAGTTTGTGCGAGTTCTAGGGTTGCGATTTCATCGGCACCGTATTGGGCTAATTGGTTCGCGTTCTCTGCCGAAGCAGAGGTGATGGCGCGTACGCCACATCCGGCCGTATTGGCCCAGCTGCGGGCATAGCTCACTGCTTCAAACGAAGCCTTTTTGAATTGGTTGTTCCAACTTTCAACAAATACTACAATCATCATTCTTCGTTTTAGATGGATTTCGATTCTTCGTGCAGCAGGCGTACCAGCTCATTTACTTGATCTGCTGGGACCAATTTTACTGCAGATTTCGCCGTCGGTTTGGCAAAGGAAACCGCTGCGGTATGACTGCCGCCCTCGCCTTCTTCCACTGCAAGAGGTTTGGTGCGAGCCGTCATGATGCCGCGCATGTTCGGGATACGGAGGTCTTTTTCTTCAACCAATCCTTTTTTACCGCCCACGACCATAGGAAGTGAACAGCTGTACGAGGCGTGTCCGCCGTCGATTTCTGCCTTAGCGATAGCCGAACCGCCATTGATATCTAAGCCTACACAAGCATTGACAAATGGAAGATCGAGGAATGCCGCGACCATGGCAGGAACTTGTTGTCCGTTGTAGTCGATGCTTTCCTGTCCACAAATGATCAAATCATACGCGTTCGCCTGTATGTGGTTCTTGATGGACTTTGCAACTGTGATAGCGTCCGTAGGGGTGGCGTTAATGCGTACGGCTTGATCGGCTCCAATGGCCAATGCTTTACGTAGAGTAGGTTCTGTTTCTGGTCCGCCCACGTTGAGTACGGTGATGGTCGCACCCTGGGCTTCTTTAATGTGCAGGGCTTTCGTCAATCCAAATTCGTCGTAGGGGTTAATGACGAATTGGACACCTGCAGGATCCAATGCCGAACCGTCCGCAGTGAAGTTAATCTTCGCGGTAGTGTCGGGTACATGGCTGATACAAACAAGAATATTCACGTGGTAGCTGTTTTTCTGCCCCTAAAATTACTATGCATGCATAATAAATCCAAAGGAAAAAAGTAGGAATTGTTGAGTTTTCTCCCTCCTATACCACTTTGTGGTAGTCTACCTCCGCAATGCATACTATATTTGCCGCTCGACACATCTATTGACTATGAAGACAATCCAGTTTAGAGAGGCCGTATGTGAGGCCATGAGCGAGGAAATGCGCCGCGACGAGAGCATCTATTTGATGGGTGAAGAAGTAGCGGAATACAACGGAGCCTACAAGGCATCGAAAGGCATGTTGGACGAATTTGGTCCGAAACGCGTCCTTGATACGCCTATCGCAGAGCTTGGTTTTGCCGGTATTTCTGTGGGTGCAGCCATGAATGGTTTGCGTCCTATCGTAGAATTCATGACGTTCAACTTCTCGATGGTGGCCATCGACCAGATCATCAACAACGCTGCGAAAATGAAGCAGATGTCAGGTGGTCAGATAAACGTACCTATTGTATTCCGTGGACCTACGGCTTCTGCGGGTCAGTTGGCAGCGACACACTCTCAAGCTTTTGAGAGCTGGTACGCAAACTGTCCAGGTTTGAAAGTAATCGTTCCTTCTAACCCTTACGATTGTAAAGGGTTATTGAAGAGCGCCATTCGCGACAACGATCCCGTCATCTTCATGGAAAGCGAGCAGATGTACGGCGACAAAGGTGAGGTGCCAGAAGGCGAATACCTATTGCCTATTGGTGTAGCTGATATCAAGCGCAAGGGTACTGATGTAACCATCGTGTCGTTCGGTAAAATCATTAAAGTGGCATACGAAGCAGCAGATTTGTTGGCTGCGGAAGGCATTTCTTGTGAGATTATTGATTTGCGTACAGTTCGTCCAATTGATTACGCCACAGTGATCGAAAGCGTGAAGAAAACTAACCGCTTGGTATGTTTGGAAGAAGCATGGCCGTTGGGCTCTATTGCGACTGAAATCGCGTACAAAGTACAATCTGAAGCCTTCGATTACCTCGATGCTCCTGTAAAGCGCATCACTACCACTGATACTCCAGCGCCATATTCGCCAACCCTTCTAGAGGCATTCTTGCCCCAGGTAGGACAGGTGATCGACGCTGTGAAATCGGTGATGTATGTTAAATAACCTAGAGGTTTTTCGACCTAGGTTGAGATAAAGACTCTAAGACTTATATTTGCAGCCCTCTTTGTAAACGCAAGGAGGGCTGATTTTTTATCAAACCATCGTTATAATGGAAAATATGCTTTATTTGGTGCCGGTATTTGGTGCCGTTGGTCTAATCTACATGTGGGTTTTACGCAATTGGGTCGTAAAGCAAGGTTCAGGCACAGAGAAAATGTCAAAACTGGCGGCTTACATTAAAGAGGGCGCCTTGGCATTCTTGAATGCTGAATACCGCATTTTAGGAATCTTTGTTGTTGTAGCGGGTATTTTACTTGGCGTCGTTTCGTCGATTGTAGAAACCACCCACTGGTTCATCGTAGTTGCATTCGTCATTGGTGCTGTATTCTCTGCTGTTGCGGGTAATATCGGTATGCGTATTGCTACGGATTCAAACGTAAGAACTACTGAAGCCGCAAGAACCTCTTTGCCACAAGCATTGAAGGTTTCTTTCCGTGGAGGTACTGTAATGGGTCTAGGTGTTGCTGGTCTCGCAGTATTTGGACTTGGCTTTCTATTTATTATACTTTCAAACTGGTTCATCGTTGGAGAGGATACCTTCTACAATGAGATGACCATTGTTCTTGAGGCACTAGCTGGTTTCTCTCTAGGTGCTGAATCTATCGCGTTGTTTGCGCGTGTAGGTGGCGGTATCTATACAAAAGCTGCCGACGTCGGTGCTGACCTTGTAGGTAAAGTAGAAGCAGGTATTCCTGAAGATGATCCACGTAACCCAGCGACTATTGCAGATAACGTAGGTGATAACGTAGGTGATGTTGCAGGTATGGGTGCTGATTTGTTCGGCTCGTACGTAGCCACAGTATTGGCTTCTATGGTATTGGGTAACTATGTAATCAATGACAACTTGATAAGCACAGGTACCTTCCTAGAAAACCACGGACCTATCCTACTTCCAATGATGATTGCTGGTGTAGGTATTATCTTCTCTATCATCGGTACATTCTTCATTCGTATTAAAGATAATAGCGCGAAAGAGCCAGAGGTTCAACGCGCCTTGAACATCGGTAACTGGTCTTCAATCATTTTGACTGGTATCGGTTCATACGTATTGATTCAAATGCTTCTGCCAGATACGTTGAGCATGAAGTTCTTCGGTGAAGGCTACAAAGAAGTTACGCGTAATGCCGTTTTTGGAGCCGTAATTGTTGGTTTAGTTGTAGGTGCTTTGATCTCATACTTCACAGAATATTACACTGGATTAGGTAAAAAGCCAATCATGGATATCGTTCAGAAATCAGCTACAGGTGCTGCAACAAATATCATTGCAGGCCTGGGTGTTGGTATGATTTCTACGTTTGCTCCTATCCTCCTTTTCGCTGGAGCGATCTGGTCTTCTTACGCATTCGCAGGATTTTACGGTGTGGCTATCGCTGCATCAGCGATGATGGCAACTACTGCAATGCAGTTGGCTATCGACGCCTTTGGTCCTATCGCTGATAATGCCGGTGGTATCGCCGAGATGAGTGAACTTCCGGATGAAGTACGTGAGCGCACAGATATCTTAGATTCTGTAGGTAATACCACTGCGGCTATCGGTAAAGGTTTCGCCATTGCTTCTGCAGCACTTACTGCTTTGGCATTGTTCGCAGCCTTCGTAACCTTCACAGGTATTGACGGTATCAACATCTTTAAGGCACCAGTTCTTGCGATGCTATTCGTAGGGGGTATGGTTCCAGTAGTGTTCTCTGCTCTGGCAATGAACGCTGTGGGTAAAGCTGCCATGGAGATGGTTAAAGAGGTGCGTCGTCAGTTCAAAGAGATTCCAGGAATTATGGAATACGAGGCAGAGCCGGAATATGATAAGTGTGTTGCCATCTCTACAGAGGCATCTTTGAAAGAAATGATGTTGCCAGGGGCAATGACTATTCTCTTCCCACTTGTTGTAGCTTTCTTACCTATGGCATTTGGTTACACTGGCCAAGAAGCTGCTGAAATGCTTGGAGGTTACATGGCTGGTGTTGCTGTATCAGGTGTTCTTTGGGCCATCTTCCAGAACAACGCTGGTGGTGCTTGGGACAACGCTAAGAAGTCTTTCGAGGCGGGCGTTATGATTGACGGTGAAATGACTTACAAAGGTTCTGAGGCGCACAAGGCGGCAGTTACTGGTGATACAGTAGGTGATCCATTTAAGGATACTTCGGGCCCATCGATGAATATCTTGATTAAGTTGACTTGTTTGGTAGGTCTTGTTATTGCACCAATTCTTGGTGATGGTCACGATACACACGCTGCTGATGAAGCTACTCAAACAGAAGTTCGTCGTGAGGTAATGCAGCTAAAACTTAAGGATGCCAAAGTCAATGTTAGCGGCGCTGCATTCGAAGGTGTTGCAATGGCTGATATGAGCATTCGCGTTGAAGGTGAAAGAGTAAATGCAACCATGGAAGTTTCTTCCGAAGATGGTGCGTTCTCCGGAACATTCACTTCAATGGAAGGCATGTTCGACGGTATGATGTTCCATGCAACTGGTACATTCACTACTGCTGAGGGTGCGGAATTCCACGCTGATGCAGATTTCTTCCGCAACGAAGAAGGAGATATTCAAGATTTCCACATGGGCATTCACTAAGAGGAAAGCTCTTTTATATTAAAAACCCGGGCGCGGAGCGCCTGGGTTTTTTTGTATCAGCAATTTTCTTCCCTACTTCTCCCCAACGCGCTCGTGGAACTCCCCTTCACCCCATAATTGGACCAAGGTCGTATACCAGCGCACCATCTTGCGATACCCTTCCAAATCGATGCGCTCGTTTGTGCCGTGAATGCCGCCCACTTCGTCCGGGCTTAGGGTCATGGGTAAAAAGCGATAGGTGTTCTTCGACAACCCTTCGAAATTCTTGCTGTCGGTGCCGCCAATGGTCAAATAAGGGCTAATCAGCGCCTCTGGGAAAATCTCTTTCACCGCTTGTCCCAATTTCACGAAATCTTCACTCTCCGTACTCGAAGTATTGGTCGCGGCGCTGCCCATATTTTGGTAGGGTTCCACGGTGCCTCCATATTCTGCTGCGAGCGCCTGGTAGCGCGCGAGTACATCCTCTGGGGTGGTGCCGGGCAAGATTCGGGTATTACAAACGACTCTGGCGCTCGCAGGAACCACATTATCCTTGATGCCTGAAGCCATGATCGTGGCCACTGCGGTGTTGTTAGTGAGGGCGCGTCCCGTATGGCTCTTTTGATAGAGGTTTAAAAGGAGAGGTTCGGTGAGGTAGCGATTGGCAAAAACGGTTTTCAGGGTCCAAGGCATCTCAGGGGCGAGGTGGTCGATGAAGCCGTTGAGGGGTTGGGAGAATTGGGGTTCGAATAGTCCTTCGCTGAGGTCATTGATGAATCCTGCGCTTTGGGTGATGGCGGTTTGGCTATTGGGCATGCTGCTGTGGCCGCCAGCGACATTAAAGGAAACTTCTACGCTGAGGTATCCTTTTTCTGCAGTGCCAATTAGAGCAACTGGGGATTCCTTGAGTCCGGGGATGCTGCCCGTGGAAATGATGCCGCCTTCGTCTAGGATGGCTTCAAAGGAGAGTCCGGTCTGGCGACAATGTTCCGCAACGAGCGCTGCTCCTGCTTGTCCACCTATTTCCTCGTCTTGACCTAGGCAAAAATAGAGGTTATGAGCAGGTTGAAAGTTTTGAAACGCTAGGGACTCGAGGGTTTCCATGAGGGCCATAAGGGAACTTTTGTCATCAAGGGTACCGCGTCCATAGATGTAGCCTATTTCGGCGCCTTCAGAATCACCTGGGGCACCTTCGAACGCGCCGCTGAAGGGCGGGTAATGCCATTGGTCGAGGCTTTTTTGATCGACTGGAACCACATCTTGGTGGGCAATGAAGAGATAGTTTTTGGATTCGGGGGAAGGACTGGGCCAGTGTAAGAAGTAGGTGTGGGTGCTAAAGGTGTCGACGGTTAGGGTGGCGAAAAGGTCCGGATAGGAAGATCGAAGGAATTGGCCAAAGCCGTCGAATGCCGTGGTGTCGAGCATTCGGGGGTCTTGGCTAATGGTCTTATAGGTGATACTCTGTTGCAGTCGTTGAAGGTCGCCGCGAAGGGGAGGGAAGGCAAGAGTGCTGGTGGATGGGGTATAGCGCTCTTGAACAGACTCTAGATTGAGTAGGGGTATGAGGCCGCCAAAGAAAAGTAGGGCTGCAAGTAATGTGTATAAAAGGTATTTCTTCACAGTGGGGGTGTGCTTCGTGTGGATTTGTAACTTTGTGAAAAATACGAATAGATGTACACAGGATTACTACACTTACATCATTGGCTGCCTTTTGTCTACTTATTGTTAATGTTGGCAGTATTGGTTCAGAACTTCTTGGCCTGGAAATCGGACAATGCGTTTACCGATAAATTGGCCCGTCAAAATAAAATCGCGCTGATTCTTACTCACCTTCAAGTGACCATCGGACTGATCATGTTGTTCGGATTCAACATGGATATGTTCTCGGATATGGGAACCTTGATGGGCGATGGTGCCTTGCGTTTCAAATACGTAGAACACCCGATGACGATGATTATTGCAGCGGTTTTGATCACCATTGGCAATGCGAAGTCGAAGAGAGGCGCTACGGATGCCGAGAAAGCGAAGCCGATAGTGGTTTGGTTTGGCATCGGTTTGTTTTTGATCGCTTTGCGATTACCCTGGGAAGCCTTCTTGCAAGGCGCATAATCCTCAGACATGTTAGAGCTCAAGAAAAAGGATTCGCTTCAACGTGAGCGTTGTATCCTCATTGGTATTATTAATAAGGACCAAGATGAGGAGAAGTCCATGGAGTATTTGGAGGAACTTAGGTTCCTTGCGGATACAGCCGGGGCGGATACGTTGCACATCTTCACCCAGAAATTATCTCGTCCTGATACTCGGACTTTCTTAGGATCTGGGAAAATGGAGGAGATCAAGGGGTATGTGGATGCGGAAAATATTGATTTGGTCGTATTCGATGACGAGCTTACTCCGTCGCAGCTGAAAAATATTGAAGCATTATTGGAGGTGAAGGTGATGGACCGAACGAATTTGATTCTGGACATCTTTGCTACCCGTGCGCAAACCAGTTATGCTCGGACCCAAGTAGAATTGGCCCAATATCAATACCTGCTCCCACGACTGACTCGAATGTGGACACACCTTGAGCGTCAAAAAGGGGGGATTGGGATGCGCGGTCCCGGGGAAACACAGATTGAGACGGACCGTCGTATCATTCAGCAGAAAATTGCTTTATTAAAAAAGAAGCTGGAGAAGATCGACGTTCAGATGACCACTCAGCGTAGCAACAGGGGAAAGCTAAGCCGTGTTGCTTTGGTAGGTTATACAAACGTCGGGAAGAGTACGCTGCTGAACTTATTGTGTAAGACCGATGTGTTGGCCGAGAATAAGCTTTTTGCCACTTTAGATACTACAGTGCGTAAAATTAACATCGATAATTTGCCATTGCTACTTACCGACACGGTTGGGTTCATTAGGAAGTTACCGACGCAATTGGTCGAGAGTTTTAAATCAACCCTTGATGAGGTGCGCGAGGCGGATGTGTTGTTGCATGTGGTGGACATTAGCCACCCTAGTTTCATGGACCACATCGCTAGCGTGAATACCATTTTACAAGAGATTCAGAGTCAAGATAAGCCTACCATCATGGTCTTTAATAAGATTGATGCCTTCACGCATGAGGAGGCAGATGAGTTTGAACTTGAGCTCACACAGCGCAATTATGATCTGGATCATTGGAAGCGCAGTTGGATGAACAAAGTCGGAGAACGTGCCGTGTTTATCAGTGCGCAAGACCGCAATAATATTGACGAATTACGGAGAACCTTGTATCGCGTGGCCTCAGAAATCCATGCGACTAGGTTTCCGTTCAATACCTTTTTGTACTAATTTCACTCGTTATGAGTCAAGGACCAATTAAAAAGAAAGATACCCTTCAGTACCACCAAATGCCGAAACCCGGTAAGATTGAGGTGGTGCCGACCAAGCCGTCGAACTCGCAACGCGACTTGAGTATTGCCTATTCACCTGGCGTGGCGGATCCATGTTTGGAAATCGCTGCCAACCCGGAGGATGTCTACAAATACACGGCGAAGGGAAACTTGGTTGCAGTGATCTCGAACGGCACAGCAGTACTGGGTCTGGGGGATATCGGTCCTGAGGCTTCAAAACCGGTGATGGAAGGAAAGGGCGTGTTGTTCAAGATTTTCGCGGACATTGATGTGTTCGATTTAGAATTGGACGCAGCAGATCCAGATAAATTTATTGAGACGGTAAAGGCCGTGGCCCCAACTTTTGGGGGAATCAATCTCGAGGATATTAAAGCGCCCGATTGTTTTTATATCGAGAAGCGTCTCAAGGAAGAATTGGACATTCCCATTATGCACGACGACCAACACGGAACTGCCATCATCACGGCAGCGGCCTTGTTGAACGCCTTGGAAATAGCGAATAAAGACATTACCAAGGTTAAAGTGGTCTTCAACGGCGCTGGGGCATCCGCCATCTCGTGTGCCAAATTATACCTAGCCCTAGGCGTGCAGACTAAGAACCTTTTCATGTGCGACTCGAAGGGATTAATTACTCAATGTCGTGAGTCTCTTACCGAGGAAAAGGCCATCTTCGCCCAAGACCATCCTAAAGCACAACTTGAAGTACTCTTAAAGAATGCCGACGTTTTTGTGGGCTTGTCGAAAGGCGGTATTGTGAGCAAGAAAATGGTGGCCAGTATGGCGCCAAACCCTATTGTTTTTGCCTTGGCAAATCCGGATCCCGAGATTACATATCAAGATGCGATTAGTGCACGTGAGGATATTATTATGGCCACCGGTCGCTCCGATAATCCGAACCAAGTCAATAACGTATTAGGCTTCCCATTCATTTTCCGTGGGGCACTAGATGTGCGCTCGTCCAAGATTAACGAGGAGATGAAACTTGCGGCAGTACGCGCCATTGCAGACCTGGCGAAAGAGCCGGTGCCGGAGATTGTAAACTTGGCCTATGCAGAGAGCAACCTGTCTTTTGGGACCAATTATATTATCCCAAAACCCTTCGATCCTAGACTGATCACCACCGTCGCTCCAGCCGTTGCTAAAGCGGCCATGGACAGCGGTGTGGCCAAAGCACCTATCAAGGATTGGGATGCCTATGAAAGAGAACTTAGTGACCGTCTAGGGCGCGACGATAAATTCATTCGTTTGCTCAATGAAAACGCACGCCGTAATCCACAACGCATCGTTTTCACAGAAGGGGATCATTACCGCATTTTGAAGGCCGCCGAAATTCTCATCGCCAACGGTGTAGCTAAACCTATCCTACTTGGGTCGATGTCGAAAATGGAGTCCATCATCGAAGAATACCAGCTTGAGCTTGATGGTGCTGAATTCATAGATATTATCGCCAACTCAGAAGGACGTGAGAAATACGCCAACGACATGTACGCCCTGCGCAAGCGCGGTGGCTGGACCTTGGCAGAATGTCGCTCTAAAATAAAATCCCGCGAATACTACGGAAACATGATGCTTCGCGAAGGTGCCGCAGATGCCTTGATTAGCGGTTTGACTGTAAAATATCCAACGGCACTTCGCCCTATCCTGCGCATCATTGGAATGGAGGAAGGCATTCGCAAAGCAGCAGGGATGTACACCTTGTTGACTAAACGCGGTCCTATGTTCTTCGCCGATACGACGATTAATTTAGATCCGTCGGCTGATGATTTGGTACAAATGGTCCTGAATGTCGCGGACACCGTGAAGCGCACGAACATTACACCAAAAATTGCCCTGTTGAGCTATTCGAACTTCGGATCGAGCAATGGACCAGATGCTCGTAAAATGGCGGAGGTAAGTAAACGCCTGCGTAGCGAACACCCTGAGCTCATCGTAGATGGTGAAATGCAGGCCAACTTTGCATTAGATAACGCATTATTGGAGGAAAGCTTCCCGTTCTCGGATTTGGTAGGACATAAGGCCAATGTCTTTATCTTCCCGAACCTTGCTGCTGGAAACATTGCCTACAAGATGTTGCAGAGTTTTGGTGCTGCAGAGGCTATAGGTCCGTTATTAATCGGTACCAAGCGCAGTGCACACGTGTTGCAGCTAGGAGCATCGGTCCGTGAGATAGTAAACATGGCCACTTTAGCAGCCGTGGATGCTCATACCCGTAAAGCTTAAAGTTTAGCGGTATAGCAATGGGCGCGACGGCGCCGCATCATTATCTAGTGGGGCTACCTGTAAATTGAGCAGGTAGTGGCCGTCTTGGACATGGGCCGGAATGTGTAGGAGCTCTGAAATGGTTCGGTGCAGGTGCTGCTCAGGCTGTGGTCCCCAAAATGCTCGATGACATGCGAGAGCCCCGCCATCTTCTTCTTTATCGACACTAGGTTGATCGATGAGTAAATGATCCACACCTTGCTCGCGAAGGAATGTGCCTATGCCTGCATCGAGGTATGGCCAATCTGTATTGCTATAGGCACGGTTAGCCACACGATCCGGCTCAGTTTCGGTACGCACGATCACAGATTTCACTGCGCCTTCAGCAAGGACTTCCCAGCGCACTTTGAAATCCTCCAATGTAATTACGCCATTGCTGGGCGCCACGGTGAGTACGAGGGCTTTGGTGAAGTAATCTTTGAAATGCTGGTGAACGCTGTGGCGTTCGGGCAGAATATGACCGGCGGTCTCGGTGTGTGTGCCGTGTGCATGCGGGTTGAAGCCTACATTGAAAAAGTTTACGGCACCGCCTTCAGCAACGCTTCCTACCCAATCTCCCAATCGAACAGGTTCATACGTGGGCGCATCGATGTACCAGGCACGAGCGACATCGCCCACAGGCAAACTGAGGTCTGCAACAAATTCGAGATCTAGTGGACTGTTTTTCATCTTTGACAAGATAGGTCAATCCAAAAATAATTGGGCAATAATTCTATCGCTCTCCATCCAACGCGCTACCGGTATGGCAAAACCTCCATCGTTGGCTACAAGTTCTCCCTGCGCCACCGCTCGAGCCACCTCCTGCTCCAACACCAACCGCTCCGCCCGACCCAGCTCGTGCGGAAAATCATTGTCCCATCTGAATCCCGCGGTGGTACGAAGGCGTACCATCAATCGCTCGTGTAATAGGTCTTGAGGGGAGAGCTGTTCTTCCGTAGGCTTGGCGCCTCTCGAGTATAAGGTGTTATTGGAAATGTTCCACCAACGGCGCGTGCCATCAAAGGAATGTGCCCCAGGCCCAATGCCGAGATAAGGCGCTCCTGTCCAATAGTGACTATTGTGCCTGCTGTGCTTGCCGGGCTGTGCAAAATTAGATAGTTCGTAATGCGCATAGCCATGGGCGTTGGCCCAGTGGTCCAAAACTTCGAATTGCTTCACGATAACTTCATCGGCGGGAAGGGAAATCACACCGTTTTTCACCTGTTGATGTAGGACGGTTTTTTCTTCGACGGTTAAGGCATAGCAACTCAAATGTGGTGGACGGAATGACGCGAGAGTGTTGAGTTGATTCTGCCAACTTTCGACCGTACTGCCGGGCATGCCGTACATGAGGTCGACCGTATAATTTTCGATAGGGCTTTCAGAAATCCACTGCAGGCACTGCCGGCTATGGTTTGAATGATGCGCACGATTCATCATGGCCAATTCCCCATCGTCAAAGCTCTGCAGTCCCACGCTCAATCTATTGATCCCGATGCTGTGCCATTGGGCTAGTCGTTCGGGGGTAATGTCGTCTGGATTCGCCTCGAGGGTAATCTCTGCATCCTCGCGTAGGGTATACAATGAAGAGGCATGGATAATGAATCGTTCTAGGAGTTCCGGCGCCACAATGCTTGGAGTGCCGCCTCCAAAGTAGAGGCTGGTGAATTCATATTCCGACCACGTATGTTGACCCTCGGCCAATTCCCTTAACATCCGCTCCACGACCTCATTTTCGGTCGAGCGCACGGTAGAAAAGTGAAAATCGCAATAGTGGCAAGCTTGCTTGCAATAGGGAATATGGAGGTACAGTGTGGCGTGTTTCATCAGGCCTTTGGAAGGGTGATTTTAAAGGTCGTACCCACCTGAATACCACTTTCGACGAGGATTACCTTGCCCTGGTGGTAATCTTCAATGATGCGCTTGGCCAAGCTAAGGCCTAAGCCCCAACCGCGACTTTTGGTGGTGAATCCTGGGTGGAAAATCTTGCGCTGGTCGTTGGCGGGTATGCCCTTGCCATTGTCGCTGATGAACAAGTGAACCTCAGCGGCCGCGGTTTCCTTGCGGATGCGGATTTCTCCCTCGCCCTCCAAAGCATCTGCGGCATTTTTGATCATGTTCTCTAATACCCAGCTGATGAGCTGCCCGTTATGCTGGACGTTGCTTTCAGTGCCTAAGTTGGTGGTGAGGCTGATTTTCTTGCCCAAGCGCGTGCCGAGGTAATCGGCCGTGCGGGAAATGGTTTGATCGAGGTTGAGGTCGCTGAGTTCCGGTTGTGAACCGATCTTGCTGAACCTATCTGTGATTTCGGTTAATCGGTCAATGTCCTTCTCCATTTCGCTAAAAGCAATCTCCTTCGGGTACTGCTCCTTGAGATAGGCGATCCAACCCATCAAGGCGCTCAGTGGGGTGCCGATCTGGTGGGCGGTTTCCTTGGCCATACCCGTCCACACTTTGTTTTGCTCGCTGCGGCGCGCATTGGAAAAGGCCATATAGCTGATGAGCATGTAGATGCCGATGACGGCCAGGAGGATGAGCGGGTAGAGGCGGAGTTTGGTAAGTAGGTTGGAGCCCTTGTAGTAGAGGTAGTTGGTTTGCCCGTCGGCGAACTGATTTTCGAGGACTTGGCCAGAGGTTTTAAACTCGTCTAATTTTCTCAGTAGGTACTTCTGCGGATTCGACTCCGGTACACTTAAATTTCGGTGGGCGATGATATTCCCTTCATTGTCGGTCAAGATCACCGGGATGGTCGTGTTGTCTTGAATGATTTGGGTAAAAAAGCTCAAGTTAGAATCGTCCTCGGCAAAAAAGACTTCCTCCACGGCTTGGGCCCAGAGCTTGATTTTGCGCTCCTCTTCATTGCGCAATTCCCCTAAGAAAGACTCGGTGTACAACAGCGAGGCAAGCCCGATGATGGTTCCAAAGGAGATGATGGCAATTTTCCACCAAATTTTACGTGTATATACATCGCTGTTCATGACCACTAAACTATGGTTTCTTTGCTACATTTGTCCTCAATGTCGAACGCTTTAGTCATCATACCTACCTACAACGAGATTGAGAACATCAGTAAGATGTTGGATACGGTTATGAATCTAAACGAAGGCTTTGATGTTTTAATTGTGGACGACGGTTCTCCAGACGGCACCGCGCAGGTGGTCCGCGAGAAGATGGACGCCTTTGGCGGACGCATTCACTTAGAAGAACGTACTGGAAAATTAGGATTAGGAACGGCGTATATCCACGGTTTTAAGTGGGCCTTGGCGCGCGGTTATGAGTACATTTTTGAGATGGACTGTGATTTTTCTCATGATCCTAACGACTTGGCACGATTGAAAAAGGCCTGTGAAGATGGGGCAGATTTGTCCATCGGTTCGCGTTATGTGAAAGGGGTGAATGTGGTGAATTGGCCCATGAGTAGAGTACTGCTCAGTTACTTTGCCTCTGTCTATGTACGCTTTATTACAGGCATGCCGATACAAGATGCCACGGCAGGTTTTAAATGTTATAAGCGCACCACGCTTGAAGGCATAAATTTTGATAAGATTCACTTCGTCGGATATGCTTTCCAGATCGAGATGAAATTCAAGGTTTGGCAGCGCAAGATGTCCATCATCGAGGTTCCGGTGATTTTCACCGACCGCACGGAGGGACAATCTAAAATGTCTAGCGGCATTATTAAAGAAGCCATTTTTGGCGTGATAAAACTCAAGCTCTGGAGCTTCTTCCAAAAGACCAACTAACCCCTACCAAAGTTTATGTTAAAATCCTACCTCATTAAAAATGCACGAATGGTCAATGAGGGAGAAATCCTTGAAGGGGATCTCCTCGTTGAAAATGGTCGAATTGCCAAAATTGATACGAGCATTGGCCCGAAGAATGCAAATGTGAAAGTCATTGATGCGGAAGGTAAATTTTTAATCCCTGGTGTGATTGACGATCAGGTGCACTTCCGTGAGCCTGGATTAACGCACAAAGGCGATATCGCCTCAGAAAGTGCTGCAGCCGTTGCAGGTGGAATCACCTCGTACATGGAGCAGCCCAATACCAAGCCTGCGGCAACCACTATTGAGGAGTTAGAGAAAAAATACAGCCGTGCGGCAGAGGTGAGTTTGGCAAACTACAGCTTCAACATGGGAGCGACCAACGACAACCTCGAAGAACTCAAGCGCGTATCTAAAACGGATGTGGCGGGGATTAAAATCTTTATGGGATCTTCGACAGGAAACATGTTGGTGGATGCCCAGAAGACGTTGGAGGGTATTTTCCAATTAGACCATCAACTCATCACCCATTGCGAGGACGAAGCGACCATCAAGGCAAATCATGAGGCGGCGAAGGCGCAATATGGCGAGGATATTCCGATGAGCATGCACCCAAAAATTCGCAGCGAAGAGGCTTGTCTTTTGAGTTCGAAGTTTGCGGTGGAATTGGCCAAGAAATACAACAGCCGTTTGCACGTATTCCACATCTCGACAGGGGTGGAGACGAAATTGTTCTCGAACAAAAAGCCATTAGCAGAGAAGCGCATTACGGCTGAAGTTTGTGTGCACCACTTGTGGTTCGACGAGAGCCAATACGACAAGAAAGGAAGCTTGATTAAGTGGAATCCTGCGGTCAAGACTGCTGCGGATCGCGACCTGTTGTGGAAGGCCCTACTGGACGATCGCATTGATGTTATTGCCACGGACCACGCGCCGCATACCAAAGAGGAGAAGGCAAATAAATACTTAAACGCCCCTTCAGGTGGTCCATTAGTGCAGCATGCGCTTCCGGCAATGATGCAAAAGGTACACGACGGTGTAATGGACATCGAGACCTTGGTTCAAAAAATGTGTCACAATCCGGCCATTTTATTCCGTGTGGAAGACCGTGGGTATTTGCGTGAAGGGTACCATGCAGATTTAGTTTTGGTAGATCCGAATCGTCCATGGAGTGTGAATAAAGAAAATATTCTCTCTAAATGTGGCTGGTCGCCCTTCGACGGTACCTTATTCAAAAGTAAAGTGACCCATACGTTTGTTGGAGGTCACCTCGTTTATAGAGATGGACAGATCGACGGTTCTATGAAGGGATCGCGCTTGAAATTCAATAGGTAAATGAAAGTTTGGAAGCTATTTGTGGGCTTGGGGTTGTTGGTAGGATTGGGTTCTTGCGGCAGGCCTGAAGTGCAAATACCTTCCACGGTGCTCTCCTCAAAGGTCATGATTCCCATTATGGTCGATGTGCATGTGGTAGAAGGGGCGCGTAACGGTGCGTTGATCCTTGGGGATACCAACGGCATTGAAGATTATTACGCGAAGATTTACGAGAAACACCAGATCACCGAACAGCAGTTCAAAGAGAGCTTTGCCTTTTATAGCTCACACCCTGATATTTTCATCCCTATTTACGAGGCCGTATTGGATTCTTTGAAGATCAACGGCGAACTATTGGGTCGAAGAGGTGTTGAAGCTGATTATGATTAAGGTTGTTTCCGTTGTGTTTTTCTTGTGCTCGTTGAGTGCCTCGTTGAGCGCTCAAGATTGCGGCATTAAACTTTGGGTGAGCGGAGCAGATAGCTATCCGACCACCTTGGCATACGACATCATCGATCCTTCCGGAACCCGTATTACAGCAGATTTTGTGCCCTTAATGGATGCCAACACTCCTGTGATTATCCCTGTAGATTTAAAGGATAAGTTCGGGGTGGTCATTTATGAGGACACCAATGAAAACGGGAAGTTGGACATGGGTATCTTTGGCCAGCCCACTGAGCGTTATGGCTTTAGCAACGAAGCTTGGAAGTTTTTGGGTCGCCCGGAGCACGAGGAAACGTTGGTAGATCCAAAAAAAAATTGGACCGAACTGCGAATGACCTTAAAAAGCGTGATGGACTATTAAAGTTCGCCTAGGAACGCTTCAATCAATTCTGAAAATTTTTCGCGCGCTTCAGCGTGCACCCAGTGACCGGCATTGGCAATGGTCTTGAACTCAGCCTGAGGGAACAAATCGTAGATATGATCGTGATCGGCCGGCTCGATATAGCCGCTCATGCCTCCCGCGACGAACAGCGTGGGTTGGTCGTAATACCCGAATTCTAAGGGTTCGCCGACAAAGGTAATCTGGGCTTCTAAAGCATCGAGGTTAAACCTGAAGGCGAAGAAATTCTTATCTGTGCGGTACATGCTCTTTAAAAAGAACTGGCGAATGCCCGCGTTCGTAACCGTGTGGGAGAGTTGTGCTTCCGCGTCTGAACGCTTTTCTACCTTGGTAAAATCTATGGATTTCATGGCATCGATGTAGCCTTGATGGTGCACCGGGTATGCCTTGGGAGCGATATCTACAACGATGAGTGCCCGAACGCGTGCAGGTCGAGATACGGCAAAATGCATGGCCGTTTTTCCACCCATGCTGTGTCCTAATAGCACGGCACTTTCAATGTTGTGCTGGTCTAAATAGGCCTCAAGGTCCGCCGCCATCACCTCGTAATTGTGCTCGGCCATATGTGGGCTGCGCCCGTGATTTCGCGCGTCTACGGCATGCACCTGCCAACCGAAATTGGCCCAGTGCTTGGCGTGTGTGGCCCAATTATCTCCCATCCCGAACAAGCCGTGCAAGATGATCAAGGGCGCTCCTTCACCGTAGATTTTCGAAAACAAGGGGGTTACTTCCATGCCGTCGGGTTCAAGCAATTCAAGTATTGTTGAATGGTGTTGTGTAATCCCAAATAAAGCGCATCAGAAATCAAGGCATGACCTATGCTCACCTCGTCTAGATTGCCGTGTAACTGCTGTCCGAAATAGGCCAAATTCGCCGAGCTGAGGTCGTGACCCGCATTTACGCCCAGGCCGATGCTCTTGGCAAAGGCGGCACTGTCCACAAAGGGCGCCACAGCGGCCTCTCGGTTTTTCGAATATTGCACCGCATAGGATTCCGTATACAGCTCAATGCGGTCTGTGCCAATGGCTTTTGCAGCCTCGATTAATGTCCGGTTGGTTTCAATAAAAATCGAAGTTCGAATGCCTGCGTTTCTAAAGGTTTGGATCACCTCGGTCAAAAAATCCTTGTGGGCAATGGTATCCCAACCGGCATTAGAGGTCAGTACTCCCGGGGGGTCTGGAACCAGGGTGACTTGAGCCGGTTTGTGCGCAAGAACCAAGTCCATGAATTCCGTATTGGGGTAGCCTTCGATATTAAATTCGGTGGTAATTGCTGGGGCCAATTCTGCCACGTCGCTATACCGAATATGACGTTGGTCCGGGCGAGGATGTACGGTGATGCCTTCCGCACCGAAGCGCTCACAATCTAATGCCACCTGCAACACATTGGGTACATCGCCCCCTCGTGCATTGCGCAAAGTCGCGACTTTATTGATGTTGACGCTCAGTTTTGTGTGATTGTTCATGGGTGCAAAACTAAAGAAAAGACCTATGTTTGTGTAAGAATGTTGCAAGAATCCATACATACCGAACCTATTAGTCCGCTGCGCCCCACTGACAGCATTGTCGAGGGCTTGGACCGCATGGAAGAATGGAAGCTGGCCCACTTGCCTTTGGTGGACGCCGCTGGTATGTATTTAGGCTTGATCAGCGAGGATGCATTATTGGCAGCAGCCGACGACCGCGCACAGGTGCAAACTGTGCTCAATGCCGCCTTTGCTCCGAGTGTATTGCCCAAATCGCACGCTTTCGTAGTGATGGAGGTGTGCACGCGAGACCGCATCACCATCATTCCTATCGTGAATACAGAAGGGAAATATGAAGGAGCACATTTGCTAACGGATGTGCTGGAGTTTTTCCGAGGTACACCGGCCTTGTCCCAACCAGGAGCGGTATTGGTCTTGTTTGCACCGCTTTCTACCTATAGTTTGGCAGAAATTGCCAGTGTAGTAGAGCAAAACGACGCCAAGGTGTTGGCCACTTGGTTAACCCACGGCAAAGCAGCATCTGATATCGAAATCACATTGAAAATCAATGTGGAACACAGCGGTCCTATTGCCCAATCCCTCCAGCGCTACGGCTACGAAATAGGCGGTATCTTTGGGGACAAGAATTTTGATGAAGATTACCAATTACGGTATGAACATCTGATGAATTATTTGAAGTACTGATGAGAATTGCATTGTTCGGTCGCGCCCCAAAACCTGCTAATCTTCCGTATGTGGAGGTGGTGTTGGAGAAGCTCGTGGAAGAAGGAGTGGAATTCTCTGTGTACCACACCTTGCGCCCAGCGTGCGATGAAATTATCAAGGAGGAGTTCAAGGAGGTCCAATTCTCTACCTATGCCAATGAGGAAGAATTGGCTCAGTTTGATCCACATTTCCTCATCTCACTTGGTGGCGACGGTACCATCCTCGAAGCCACGGTACTCATTCAAAGCAAAGACATTCCTATTCTCGGCATCAACATGGGCCGATTGGGATTCTTGGCGAATGTGGCCAAAAGCAATATCATCACCTCTCTGGACGCCTTGTTCACGGGTAGATTCCAACTTGATTTCCGTAGTCTACTTCAGGCGCGCAGCTCGTCGACCCACGTGATGAAGCCAAACTTCGCCCTAAATGAAATTACCATTGCTCGTAAGGAAACTACTAGCATGATTACGGTGCATACCTACCTCAATGGCGCGTATTTGAACAGCTACTGGGCCGACGGTTTGATCATCAGCACGCCTACGGGTTCCACCGGCTACAGTTTGAGCTGTGGCGGTCCAATCATCATGCCGAACAGCGAAAACTTTGTCCTTACACCTATTGCACCGCACAATTTAACCATGCGTCCCTTCGTTATTTCCGACGACAACACCTTGCGCCTTCGCGTAGAGAGTCGTGAGAACGAGTTTTTAGCATCGCTCGACAGTCGTATGCACAGCTTCGACACAGAAACCGAACTCTTTGTGCAAAAGGCGGATTTTAGAATCGCCTTGGTGCAAACTGAAATGCAAGATTTCCCATCGACGCTTCGCAATAAGCTGAGCTGGGGATTGGACCACAGAAACTAGATGAAATTACGGACCTTTTTCCTTGTGGCTTTACTTGGCTTGAGCACTTCTATGCTGGGCCAATTCTATGAGCTCGGCCTCGGTGGCTCAGGCACTCTGTTCCACGGCGATGTGGGCGCAGTGGGCACTGCAGCTCAAGGTGCGTACGGATTCACCCCGAACCAACCCGCTGGGCAAATCACCCTCCGCCGCCAGTTCAATTGGCACTGGTCGACCCGCCTAAATTATTCTCGCGGCTACCTCAGTGGCATAGACGCGTGGGCAAAGGACGATTGGAAGCAGGACAGAGACCTGGCCTTTCGCACGGAGATTTCGGAGCTCTCATACATGACGGAATTCAACTATTGGCCGTACGGTACGGGCACCAAATTCAACCAATCTTTCTACCTGTTTGTAGGAATTGGGCTCACTCAATACAACCCTCAAGGCGAGTTTGAAGGAGAGTGGTACGACTTGCGACCTCTGGGCACAGAGGGCCAACAAACTGATTTGAACGACCAACTGTTCTATGGAACGACCACGCTTACAGTGCCTATGGGCTTCGGTTACCGCCGTAGTTTGGCGCGTGATTGGAGCATGACCGCTGAGGTGGGATGGCGTTCGTACGGGTCCGATTATTTGGACGATACCAGCGGCGATTACGTCGATGCACAGGATTTGGCAGAGGAGCGCAGCGAATTGGCCGCGTATTTTTCAAATCCTGGAAACGTGCCTTACCAAAGTGGATTGGCTCGAGGCAATGCTGAGTCAAAGGATTGGGCTATTTTTGCCGGACTAACCATTTTTTATAACCTGAGCCCCAGAGATGAGCGCTGTAGTGGATTCTAACATTTTTCGAAATAATCGCCTGAAAGCAGGCCTCGATCCGGACCACATCCCGCAACACATTGCGGTGATCATGGACGGCAACGGTCGCTGGGCCAAGCAACAAGGGTTCATGACCCGAGTACGCGGCCATGAAGTAGGCGTCGAAGCGTTGCGAAAGATTACCACGGCCTCAGCAGAATTGGGATTGGGCTTTTTGACCGTGTATGCGTTTTCCACTGAAAATTGGAACCGCCCGAAGGCCGAAGTCGATGCATTGATGAATATTTTGATGACGGCGTTGGAGAAAGAATTGCCCACGTTAATGAATAATAATGTGCGTCTCAAAGCCATTGGAAACGTGTATTCCTTGCCGGAAAAAGCAAATAAAAAGTTAATGTCAGTCATAACGGCTACATCCAAGAATGATGGGTTAACTTTGACGCTTGCTTTGAGTTACGGCTCTCAGGATGAAATGGTGCAAGCGGTTCGCAAAATTGCCACTGAGGTGGCCAACGGGGCATTAGCTCCAGAGGACATTTCAGAAGCACATATTGAGAACTCACTCTTCACAGCGGGCATGCCCAGTCCGGATCTTATGATTCGTACCAGTGGAGAACAGCGCATCAGCAACTACTTGCTTTGGCAATTGGCCTATGCGGAGTTGTACTTTACACCCATCCTTTGGCCGGACTTTGATGCACAGGGGCTCTACGATGCCATTGCTGCCTTCCAGAAAAGAGAACGCAGATTTGGCCAGACCTCTGAACAACTAACGGACAAGTAGCAGCATGAAGCGTACCCTTTGGGCCTTATTACTAGTGTGTTCAGCACTTATCTCTCGCGGACAAATCGTCACGACTGGAGATTTCAATTTGATACCAGGCATTGATTACGAAGTAGGCGGTATTACCGTCAGTGGGACCAAGGATTTGGATCCTAATGTCGTGATCATGTTGACCAACATTCGCGTGGGCGATCAGATTCAGTTTCCAGACCCTGCCATTTCTGAGGCCATTCGTACGCTGTGGCGTCAACAGCTTTTCGAGGACATCACTTTCCGTGTGACCAACAAAACTGGAAACAAGGTATTCTTGGACATCTACCTGAAGGAACTTCCAAAGCTGAGCAAATACTACATTGTCGGTGTAAAGAAGTCGTGGAAAGATGATCTGCGTGAAGAATTGGGTCTACGTGCCGGAAAGGTCGTGAACGATAACTTGCTCGTGATGAGCAATAACAAGATTGAGCAATACTTCCGTGAAAAGGGCTACCTCAATGCCAGTGTAGATATCGTTCAAGATGTCGATACAAACTTCAACCATGCGGTAGTCCTAGGTTTCCGAGTAAACCCTGGCGAACGTGTGAAGATCAACGAAATCGTATTTCACGGCAACGAAGCAGTGAGCGACAAGGTGCTCTTAAAAGCGATGAAAAATACCAAGATGAAAGGCAAGGCCATCTTCAAGGTATCAAAGCTGCGCAAGAAAGAATACCGTGAAGACCTCAAGGCCATCGTGACGAAATACAACAGCCTAGGGTACCGCGATGCCCGGGTAGTATCAGATACCTCTTATGCTCTCGACGGTGAGTTTGTAAATGTTGAAATCACTGTAGAAGAAGGACGTAAGTTCTACTTTGGGGACATCACTTTCGTTGGAAACACAAAGTACGATACGCCTATCCTCAAGAGCATCTTGAAAATCAATAGAGGCGATATCTACGATAGCCAGCACTTGAACGAACGCGTAAGCTTCGATCCGAACGGCAACGATGTAGCGTCGATTTACTTGAATAACGGTTACCTCTTCTCGCAAGTGATCCCGATTGAGAAGAACGTACAGAACGATACCATCGACATCGAGATTAGAATTCAAGAAGGTCGTCAGGCCACCATCCGTAAAGTTAGCATCACAGGGAATGAGCGTACTAATGATCACGTGATTTACCGTGAGGTCCGTACCAAGCCGGGTGATTTGTTCTCAAAAGCGATGATTCAGCGTACGATTCGAGAATTGGCCCAGCTAGGTTATTTTGATCAAACGGCCATTGGGGTAAACCCGGTACCAGATCCTCAAACAGGTACAGTGGATTTGGAATACACCGTAGTGGAGCGCTCGACTTCCCAGCTTGAATTGCAAGGAGGTTGGGGTGCCGGCCGAGTGGTAGGGACCTTTGGGTTGAACTTCAATAACTTCTCCGCGCGCAACATCAACAATAAGCGCGCTTGGCAACCACTACCAACGGGTGATGGGCAAAGCATCAACTTGCGTGCACAGTCGAACGGTTTGTACTTCCAGAGCTACAACGCCTCGTTCACCGAGCCGTGGTTGGGCGGTAAGAAACCAAACAGCTTCACCGCCACTATTTACCACAACGTTCAAAGCAACGGGGTGCGTGCGAACGACCCGAACCGCCAGAGCCTTTACATTACTGGGGTAAACTTCGGACTGGGGCAGCGCTTGAAGTGGCCGGATGATTATTTCACCCTTTACCAGGGTTTGGAATTCCGTCGCTTTAATTTGGATAACTTCCCTACCGGGTTCTTGAACTACAACAAAGGGATCTCAAACAACGTGAACTACAAGTTTACCTTAGGACGAAACAACACCGACGTGCCGATCTTCCCAACGCGCGGTTCGCAGTTGAGCTTCGCAGCGGAATTGACCCCGCCGTTTAGCATGTTCAATAAGGACATTGATTACAAAAGCTTGAGCAGCGAGGAGCGCTTCAGATTGGTGGAATACCACAAATGGAAGTTGAACGCAGATTGGTTTGCGCCGATCACCTCCAAGTTCGTCATCCGCACCCACGGTGAGTTTGGATACCTCGGATCATACAACAAAGATTTGGGCTTGCCGCCGTTCGAACGTTTCTATGTTGGAGGTGATGGTTTGGCCAATTTCGTGATCGACGGCCGCGAGATCATCGGTCTGCGCGGGTACCAAAACAACTCCATTACCCCGGCAGGAGGTGGTGCGCTGTACAACAAATACATCCTTGAATTCCGATACATCCTCGCCAACAACCCGTCGGCTCAAGTATTCCCATTGGCGTTCTTGGAAGGAGGAAACAACTACGACAATTTCTGGGACTACCGTGCGTTTAACTTGAAGCGTAGTGCTGGGGTTGGTTTGCGCATCTTCATGCCTATGTTTGGTTTGATGGGAGTGGATGTTGCCTATGGCTTCGATCCTATGCCGAACGGTGCAGCAGCCAGCGGATGGCAAACGCACTTCATCATTGGCCAACAGTTCTAATTCAACTACCTTAACCGCAATGAAGCTTCGCCTTTTCCATATTATCATCGCCGCCCTTCTTAGCGTGCCTACCATGGCACAGCGCTATGGTGTCGTGGATACGGAATATATCCTGGCGAACATGCCTGAATACGAGCAGGCTAAAAGCCAGCTCAACAAGCTCAGCGAGCAATGGGCAGGGGAGGTGAGTGCGCTTCAGAGTGAGTTGCAAAGTCTGAAGGATGCCCTCGCGGCAGAGCGTATTTTGTTGTCGCCAGATAAATTGGCCCAACGTGAAAAAGCTATTCAAGACAAAGAAGCGGAGGTAATTGCCCTGCAGCAAAAATATTTCGGACCGGAAGGCGAGCTTTTTACCAAGCGTGCCCAGCTTGTTCAACCCATTCAAGATAAAGTCTTCGGAGCCGTCCAGGCATTAGCGACCAAAAGGAAATTAGACCTAATTTTGGACAAAAGCGCGGACAGTGGTGTTCTCTTCGTAGAAAAGGAGAAAGATTACAGTGACGAAGTTTTAAATAGTTTAAAGCGATAAATTAAAAACAATGAAAAGAGTAATACTCGCACTTGCCTTGACTCTCGGCCTTGCTGGAACCGC